>OLVR01000428.1_pt1 | contig 56870 bp, 81 predicted proteins | sample 1673261 | NCBI WGS metagenome assembly OLVR01 (sample SAMEA3178938, study PRJEB25190) | human gut metagenome | biome: human gut; feature: human-associated habitat; material: faeces | place: Austria | collected 2013 | reverse complement strand
TAGTATTATGGTACATCTGTTTATAAATCGTGTCCACTTATTTAATATAGATCCAGATGAACTGCTCAAAGTTAAACAGTACCTGCGGAAGTGGGGGAGAGTGCAGCAAATTTGCGGAGAACATCAGGTTAGAATCGTTCAGTACAATCGGTTACTGGAGCGTCTGCAACAGCATAAATGTAAAATGGGAGCTGAAGAAAAGGAGAGAATCGAAAAATCTTACAAAAGCAGTATCCAAAACATGGTAAGAAATATCGAGGCGCTGAACAGGTTTTCCGATAGAATGGAAAGAATTGTAGGGCAGTTGGATCCAGAAGAAGAAATGCTCATCCGTATGTATTATGGTCGAGAGGCATCTATCAATACGATTTGTATGAAGTTATGCATTGGCAGATCTACCATGTTTCGTATCAAAGATAAGGCACTGAAAAACTTATTGAAAATTATGGAAGGAGAGAAAATGGAGGGTGAAACAGAGGATGAAGATTGACATAGAATCATTTCTGCTACTGGCATCGGCATTAAGTGCCATTGTAGCATGTGGTACGATTATGTTTAAGAGTTTCAAGTGGTTTGACCGGCAAAATCAGCAGGACAAAGATATCGAGGATCTGAAGAAAAAACATGATCAGGATATCCGTGAAATAAAGGAGGAACAGAAAGAATTATGCTATGCTGCCCTTGCAACACTGGATGGATTGAAGCAGTTGGGTGCCAATGGCAATGTGACGAACGCACATAGATCGTTAGAAAAGCATATGAACAAGGCAGCTCATACCTGATTTTGCTTTTATTGTGTAACGAGGAAAATAAAAAAGTATGGAAAATTTGCTCTTTTTTGAAAAGGGCATTTTTTACATATGATGAAACAGCAAATTTATTGATATTTCAGGATTTTATGAGGAACACACACGTCAGATTTCACTTGGGGTAGATGAGTGAGTGAAAACTGGCGTATTTTTGTGAGTGAAAAAGGAGGAAGAAAGTATGACAGGAAAAGTAAATTGGATTATCGAAAATTGGTATTTTATTCTGACAGCATTGGTGATGGTAGGAATGGCTGGAGCGGCCGTGTTCAATTTTTTCTCTCGCCCTTCCAAAGAGCAGGTAAATGCAATTAAAAAATGGCTGCTGTTTGCAGTCATGGAAGCGGAGAGACAAATGGGTGGAGGTACCGGTCAGTTGAAGCTGAGAAATGTATATGATATGTTTGTTGGAAAATTCCCTGCTGCTGCTATGGTCATTTCATTTGATACTTTTTCTTCATGGGTGGATGAAGCACTGAAGCAGATGCGGGAAATGCTGGAAGAAAATCAGAATATCCAGAAGTATGTTGGGATGCATTGAGAGTTATTTTCTGTAAGAATGAGGCAGGGGCAAAAGCCCCTGCTTTTTCATATACTGGGACAAAGGGGGAAAGTTTATGACAGGAGAAGAATTGGTGGCGTTTGCCAAAAGTAAATTGGGCGTGCCGTATGTGTATGGCATGAAGGGGGGAAGTGATGACCCTTGCCAAGTATAACCAATTGAAATCTATGTATGGTGCATTGGTTTGGGACAGTGACAAAAATAAGGTCGGAAAGGTCTGCTGTGACTGTTCCGGTCTGATCAGTTGGGCAACGGGTATCATTCGCAATTCTCAGGGATACCATGACACGGCTCTGGAGGTGCAGCCCATTTCGACCATCAGCAAGGCGCCCATCGGTGCAGCCGTGTGGCAGAAGGGACATATCGGTATCTATATCGGCAATGGAGAATATATTGCCGGGGATGGCAGTGCTTATGGATGCCGAAAGAATAAGCTGAGCAAGGCAAGCTTTACGCATTGGCTGATTTTGAAAGACATCGATTACACAGTAAAACAGGAGGTAGATGACGAGATGGTGGAACAGGCGAAATTGATCATTGACGGCAGAGAGTTTATCGTGGACCGTATCCTGAAGGATGGTACAAACTAATCAAAATTCGGGATATTGCCGATGTGCTGGGGTATGAAGTGACCAGCAAAGGCAGTATTGCGGTGCTCACCAAACGGTAAAGAAAACGGGGCGGTATATCCGCCCCTTATTTTTTATTCTGTGAAAAGTTCTTTTGCAAGACCACTTGTGTACTTACATCCGGCAGCAAAGCCTTTTTCTTCGGTTTCGGCTACCAGCTCATTCAGCAATTCTTCTGCTGTGAAATAATCATCAGCGTTCAGCTTCTCTTTCAAAAATGCAGTAAGTTTTTCCATCTTTTCTCCTCCTGTTGAAATTTCCTGTATTTCATCGTTTCTTTCTCTCAGGTAACTCTGGTATAAACCGGCGATTTTCTTCATAATAAAGTACCTCCAAACAAAAATAATTAAATAGTAAGATCGATTTATACCACAAACCGCTTTTATCTAAAAATGCAACTTTCATGCAACTTTTTATAACAAGAACCCAGTAAAATCAAGGATTTTAGGCGTTTTTTCTTGGGTTCGAGTCCCACCAGCCGCACTGCTAAACCCTTGAAAAATCAAGGGTTTTTTTATTTGTTTTTGCTGAGGTAATCATTGAGGTAATCATTTGACATATACCGATTATTTTCAAAGAAAGGAGAGATTCGATACACTGTAATAATTATATTTTATAAGGAAATGTAGAAATGTTTTTTTACAAAATATAATTATGTTCGTCTGTTTATAGTATTTCTTGTTAATATTTTTAAGTACATTGTATATTGTAAAAATCAATTACATATTCTATACTAAATTACAGGAGGTGCTATAATATGGCTCGTAGGAAAAATAATTTAACTATTACAGAACAATTACAAGAGGTTACAATAGCAATTCAAGAATCCGAAAAACAATTGTTTGATTTAAAAAACAAAAAACGAGAATTAGAAAAAGCAAAAAAAGAAGAAGAAGTAAAAATACTAATCGATAAAATTACAGAAAAGGGAATGACTGTAGAGGAAGCTACTAAAATATTTGACAATATAGAGAAGTATTCCCCAAATAATGAAATTAATTAACATAACATTGTTTTCCTGAAAAATAAATAATATGAAAAATAGAAATTTAAATATACTCCCAGAAAAAGCTAAAAATGATATGATTGGTGTAGTAGAACTTTTAGCGGATACTACAAGCGATATGCTATCAAATGTTGATTTTGATAAAGGGAATTTTCATGTGGCAATATATATCAATGACGATTTAAAAAAGCAAAAAGAAATATATCATTTCTCCATTGAATATGGTACATTTGAACTTTCTTTTTATGGCGAAGGAAATGCTAAGAACGGGAAAATTGAATTAATTACTATTGATTGTAATGCATCATATAATGGCATAAATTATTCCTTTTTAATTGAATCAAATACAAGTAATCACATTAATTTTTTGCAAAATTTTTCTGATAATATTAATCAATTTCACACCACGCAAATTTTTCTGCAAGATTATCAACATATTTTCCGTAAGAATCCATTATCCTATATAAAAGATCTAGTAGATACAAATTTATTTGAATGGAATATAACCGAAAATATTAATAATGAAGAACCAGACAATTTAGAATTGATAAAATATACAGGAACATTTGGAGAAGAATTTTTTGAACTTGGCTATCAACAAAATGAAAAGGAATTTTATAACTCCTATATAAATATTTGTGTAGGAGAACATATGGAAATTCATATAAATCAAATACCAGATGAAAAAATAATGAATTTGATTTATCCGTGCCAGAAAAATGTCATTACTGTAGAAGATATCGTAGTAAGAACAAGTCAATCTTTTATAACGCACCACCAACATAATTTAGAATTTGTTCATGCACATATTTGTATGCATAAAGAATTTAAAATGTTTGAAGTTCTGACAGATGCTTACTATTGTAAAGAATGTGATAGATATTTTATGCTAGAACGAGATTTTATCAAGCTATCTCATTTAGGTGCATTTGGATGTCGTGTTATAACAGAAAGCACTTATCTTTCTGCTTCTAAAACAAATAACTACGCATCATGGAATGAACAATCAGTTTTGCGTGCCTACGGATATACCGTTAACAAAACTGACAATTTAAGTCCTGCTCAACGGCAAAGTATTCTAATGTTTATTTATAAAAATAGCATTATGCAGTTGGAAAGAATGATTAGTCTTATCGAGTGGTTTATGGATCGGCACAGAGGCACTGATTGTATAGATGCACGGAGAAAATGGCAAGAAGATATTGATTTCCTAAAAGAGCAAAGGGGTAAATTGGGTACATATCGAGATATTATGGTGCGAAACATTTATATCAAACAACGCCACTATAATGACGATTAATTTTTTTACAAAAATAATAATTTCAAAAAAAATAGGGGATAAACCCCTATTTTTATTTATACTTGAGTAGTATATGTTGTTGTGTACTTAAAATTCCCATCAATCTCTGATTCAATTATAGACCAACTGGATGTAAATATATCATCAATATTTATTTTGATACTCCATTCTGTTTCAGAAATTTCGGACATAACGATTTTATAATTGTGACGATTATATTCGTATGTTGTTGTAAATTCTGTAAAATCAGCGTTACAAATTGTTTCAGAATTATATTGATTTAATAACATAGTACAATCTGTAATACTAGATAACTCTTTAGATAAATCTTCACGCACAGCATCTATAATTTCTTGCATATTCATCTGATTAATAGGAACCCATTCACGATTAACAAAACGATATATTGTATTTGTCTGAATAACATAATAAAATTTTCCAGATACAGGAGCAAGCAAAGTGGTGCGATCATCTTCTGTTTCTAAATCAATCCAGTCGGTAATTGCTATTCTGCCAAATTCATCCATATCTATATATAATTTGGAAGTATCTTTTGTAACAATAAGTTGACCGCCAACAACATTTAATGAACTCAATTTTGACGATATAGTATCGAATAGGCGTAAATCCATTCAATTACCTCCTTAATTTTCGATTTACCAACCAGTCCAGCTAATTAATCCGTCTGCATATGTTTTAGCATTTTGTTCCGCAGTATTTGCTTTTTGAGTTGCATCTTCAGCAGCAGCTTGTTTTGCAGCTTGTCCAGCTGAATCTGCATATGTTTTTACAGCCGCTTCAGTTGCAATTGTATTTTCATTTGGAGCACCTGCTAATGTTGAGCCACCAATTGTTTTGCCAGATGCCTGCATGTTACCATCTGCACCAGCAGTTAGAATTTCATTGTCATGCCCAGCCCCAACTTTATCTGATTTATTGCTTATATCTGTTTTTGGAACATAAATACCACCGTTTTTGGTATCAATTTCTGCGGCATTTCCTTCTTTATTAGATACTTTAACATTAACTGATACTTTTTTATCTGGACTAACAGTTACAGATGCAGAATTAGTTTCTTGACCTGTGTAAATATCAATCAAACCAGCAACTGGAATCTTGATTAATTTTTCTGGATCTTCATAAGATTTATCCTCTGCAATAGTTAACCAAATTTCATTAGAATCTTCTACATATTTACCAGCAGTTACTACTAAATCCTTTGATAAATCAATAACCAAACTTTCTCCACCAACAATAGGCAATGTTAATTGCATGGTTTCTTGTTGCCATTGTGGATTCAGAACCATATTTGTTAATGGAACAGTGCTTTTTTCAGAACCTTTAGAGATAGATAAATTACCATCTCCCGTAGCTGTAATTTCGGTTACAAAAACGCCACTACCACCAGAAATATCAGCTATTTTTTTTGTCACAAAATCAGAAACTGCTTTTGCTGTTGGCAGTAAATTATCATTAGGACTATCTGAAATAGTTGTTGTGAAGCCTTTAGCGATAACAACAGGTGTTTCTTTATCATAGAATTTACATTCTAATGTACTTCTATTAATATATACAACACCAGATTCTGGTGATTCTGGATCAGCATCAACTAATTCAATACGACCGCCATATAATTTTTCTTTTACATAGATACAATTTTTGTCTTGAATGAAATACATTGTGTTTGTATCTTTTACTTCAAGTGCTTGCTAATCTGAAAAATTAATACCATGTAATTTCAATAATGCCATAAAAATCACTCCTTATAAATTTAATATTTAAGATTCCCAAATTACTTCTTCTGGTAAAACAACTTCTGAAAGAACATTATCCCCTGATTGTAACAATACCTTGGTTTTACTGTCATCTAATTTTATCTGATCTGCTTTTGATGTTTTTAATTGTTCAACCTCATTTTGTAATTGTTCAACAGCTTCTTCTAAATCTTCTGGCGGAGAAGGAGGCTCAATTTCAACATAAGTATCACCAATAGAAACCTTCAAAATATTTGTCTTAGCAACGATTTGTTTTGATTCGTCAGTTAAAATAAACCGCAGTTTAACTATACCAGATTCATTTGTCATTTCTTCCGTGATAACATAATTAACCACAAGATGGTCTTTATAATTTTCTGGTTCAAATTGGACTTTCTTTGTAAAACCACTTACATTATCTGGTAAAATAACCTGTAAAACTGGATTTAAACCAGACTATTCTAATGGGAATAAAAATTTTATATTCATAAAATTCTGTTCTTTTTTTAAAATATTAATACGTTTGGTGATAATCAAATCTTTACTATCAGTAACAAGAATAATGCACTCCATTTTATCACCTCATATTATTTCTTTTTTTCGGCATGTCGTTCCATGATTACCATAACACGTACCATATCTTCTGTTAAATTAATATTATTTTTATCAGCAATAGATTTTTCATCAATTAGCTCTTGTACAAGTTCTTGACCATAATCTGGAACATCTTTAACAGTTTTATATCTTTCAACCATATCTTCATCGCCCCCTTCATTTTGACTGGAATTCTAAGTAAATACACTCTCAACTAATAACCAATGGGTAAATTTATTGTATGATAGCGGAACTTCTCTAACGCCATACGCAGAGCCATCAGCTGCAATCTAATATGGAATATTATTTTTTTTGCCAACATAAATTCCAATATGTCCCTGCATCCACACTAAAGCACCCACAGGGGCCTCAGAAATGGTCGAAATAGGCTTTTTTACATTTGCCTTATTCATCCATTGGGTAGAACCTAACATGACCCCACAAGCCCAAGAAATAAGCCCAGAACAATCCACACATACTTTGCCAATTTTTTTGGAATCACTATCCCAAACCAAATCCCCATATGTTTTTTTAAGCCAGTCATATTTTGCTTTTGACATAACTTCGCCTTTCATACCATAAACATATGGTGTATTGATTTTGGATCTTGCGAAGGCTACTAGTTGTAAACCTGTCATTTTTGCCATATATATCACCTCCTTTACTGGTGTTGAATTTCAGCATCTGACCATTCTTTTGCATCAGTGTTTTCAATTTCAACACGTAAATTTGTAACAGCGGCTTTAATGAACATTTTTAATTCATCTTCATTAAAGTTGATACCTTTTTTATTCAGAATTTTTATAGCTTCATCCCATGCATAAGCGGCTTTATCTTCTATTTCTCCTGTAATACCCAGTTCATTTGCAGCTTTGACAACCTGTTCTACAATTTGCAGAATGTTTTTTAAGTTTTGATCTTGTTTCTTTGCATTGAGCCAAGGAATAATATATTTTGATGCAAGTATAAAAACAATAGAAATGATAATTTCTAAAACAACAGTAATATCAATTGTATTTTCCATAATATACCTCCTTAATTATCAAGTGGTTCAATTCTGTTATATTCGAAATCTTCACCTGATTCTTTTTTTAATTCCAATATTTTTTTGTTCAATTCAAACTCTAAATAAACGAGATCTTTTTGCTTTGCTCTCCACATATACGCACCAATTACAATAGTCAACAAGCCAACAATCCCAGTCCCAATATATGCGATAGGGGAGAGGTCTCCTAGTCTGTGCATCTCGTAACATATAAATAATAAAAATACTGTGGAAAGTATCAGAGTATATGTCACAACAATTTTTGAAAATTCTTTTTTTTGCTTTGTTTTTTTAGAATTTTGTGATACTCGTTTTGTTTTTTTATTATTTCTCATGTACATCACCTTCAAACTCAGTTATTTCTTCCCATAAACACATTTCTGGTACAACAACAGAATGTACAAAAGAGTTTTTACCACCAGCAGCCTCGTATTCTTCAATTAAATCTAATAATGCTTCTTTTTCCATATAGTTCCAAGATTTTTTTGCATGATAGTATCTATATGCACGAGAAATTTTATCTTTCATTTCAGCACGAGTGCGTTTATCTGTTTTTTCTTTTGTTTCTTGTAATTGCTTTTGGTTTTCTAAAAATCGCATATCTGTGTCATACTTCATTTTATCAAGTTTATCATTGATTTCTTGAATAGCTTCCGTCAGCTGCTCTTGAATTCTTAAAGATTGATTGCGATCATTAATTCTATTTTGGCAATACTCGTCAGTTGTTTGCTTGGTCTGTAAAATCAACTCATATAATTCTTCTTTTTTTTTCTTTCGATTATAAAAATCATCCCATATTTTTTTTAAAACTTGATTTTTATCCAATACCCAACTAATAATAAAAAATAAAATCATAAAACAAATAAGGACTGTGGAAAAATCCACAGCCCCAAGTTTTTCAATAAAATAGTCAGACAGTTTCATCCGTTCACCTCAACTTCAGTTATCAGACTTATTCAGCCAATTTAAAAGAAGCTGGAACTTGATGTGACGCCCACTGTAAACTTGTGATTGGATTAGCATAGCAAATATATACCTTACCATCTTCCCAATCACGCACCTTCATGCCAATATCAACATCCATGTTTACAATTCCAGGAAACACACCGTCTGCATCAGGGATAGGGCGGACAGCATAATTATTTGTTGCTTTATCTGGAGCATAAACATCAATTTTTTGTATGCCCGTTCTAGCTTGCTATCCGACTCCTTTCTATAACCATAGACTTTTTGCCTTTGCTGTTTGCTCATCTGGTTCCCATGGTTTCCAATTTTCTGCAAAGATACCAGCATTTGCAGGGACATTATTACCAGCAGTTGCAATAGATTCTGTCATATCCGCACCAGCGTCTTTTAATGTTCTGATATTTTGGACAACAATATCTTTATTTTTTAAAATTTCACTCATTCAATTCCAACCTCCTTTATAACGGATGTATAGAACTCATTTAATTCTTCTTTTTCTGTATCTGGTTGAGTAGAACCACCAGAAATTATTTCTTGTTTTTCTAATTCAGTAATTTGATTTTTTTGTACCATTTTGGTCAAATCTTCTTCTGTAATTTGACTATTTTGATACATATTTTGATAACATTTAATTAATAACTCTGAGCCTGTTTTCATGATAATATACCTCTTTTCTATAATTCAGTCATCATTAGATTTGCTCCTTCCTGACGAATTTCATCCTGAGAAACATCTAATTTATTTAGAATAATATCATATGATGACATTTCATTAGGTGTATTGCTGTTTTCTTGGAATGAACATTCTTCATACTTTAACTCTCCATTTTCAATACCTGTTAATAAATAATATATACCACCTTTTTGAATAATATAATCTGGCATATATTCAGATGTAATATAATCATTTCCATCAAGAATTGTTTTGTCAGTTGTAACACGACCATCACTTAAAATATAATACAAATTTATCACTCCTTATGGTACCCAATAATATTTTTCATAACCTGATCATTCTTTGCAAATTTTATAATAGCATGTGTTTTTAAATCAAAAACATATAAATTATTATCATCATATGTAAAAATAGATTTTAAACCCCTAGTGGTTGGTTTATATATCGTAGATGTTGCATAGACAACTTTTGATGTAGATTCATCTGTAATTACAATTCTACCCGATAAACATTCGTCGTCACGATCCGTTCCTCCATATTTGCCATTTTCCTGAAACCAAAATAGATAATTCCCTTCCCCACATATTAAGTCACCAACCCTATGAAGATTTCGTTTTTCACTAAGATCTGATTTATCGACAATATATGAACTTGTGTATATGTATTTGTCTGTAACAGCAAAATAATCAGCTATACCATTTATAGTTCCAGATCCAACAGCAGCTAGATTTGATTTATTGACTATTCTATAGGACTCAACGCTTTCGTATATATAAAGATATGAATTATCCTCAAAAGAACGTCCATCTGAATTTCTGCCGAAAGTCGTAGAAGTAGCCGCAACAGATAAATCAGATTTTTTCAATTTTTTAATAAGAGTGCGGCTAGTAGAATTTGTATTACTGATAACAACATATAAAAATGTGCTATCTTTTGTTAAAATAGTATACACATCACTAGCTACAATATTCGCTGATGTGGTCACAATTTTTAATGTATTTCTATCAATTTTTATAATTTTCCACTGATTGGACGCAATTTCATAAGCTGCATACAAGTAATTGTTATCATTATTAAAACTTACAATACCATTTGACATAGTTATTATATCCTTAAAAACACTTGATCTACCAACTTCACTTAAATCATTTTTATTTAATTTAACTAATATAGAGTTAGAATCAAAATAATACACATAATCTTGATCAACGCATAAATTAATATTATGAGTTTCCGTATTAGGCGGTGCAACAATTCCACTAATTGCAGTAATTGTTGTATTCTAAGAGTCGTTATACATATCTGCACCATATGATTTCCCATCATTTGTATATAAGAATCCAGCTTGTTTAATTTCTCCAAATAATGTCCCGTCTCCGGGTGTGGCAATATTTGTGCCAATTTTTGTATTAATTTCTTGTGTCTTAGTTAATATATTTTTCACTCTATTTAAAATGGGCATATCTAAATTAATCATTTATTATATCACTCCTTAATAATTTCTGGTGTATTTGTAAATCCCATACCAGATTCATCCATGATTGTGGTGTTTTTTAAATGGTATAATAAATTTACACCAGTTTCATCATATATAAATAATTCGTCTATTATGGTATTAGAATCATCGAAATAGTCAGTAATAATGTTTTTGGCTACAATAATTTCATTTTCTTTTAATTTTGCAATGCTTGTATAAATATTATCAGCTTCAATAATTGTTGTAATAACATCATCTCTGTTAAAATACATTTGGTATAAGGTTTCTTGTAAAGATTTTCCAGACTAATCAAATACATAATCTGTTTTTGTTTCAGGGTATAACGCATTATACAATTCTCCGTTAGGTGTTTTTAAAATAACATGTCCGTCATCTTGTATATGTACCCATAAACCAAAACTTTCTAAATGATCATTTTGAATATTTGAAACAAAAGTTTGAATTGAAATATGAATTTCCTCCCAATATTCAGAATTTTCGTTGTCTGGTAATTGACTAGTATTATCCTGCAATGCATAATATAATTTTCCATTATATGATACTAAATCATTTTTAAAATAATCGGTTGATATTAAATAATTTCCTCTTGGTGTTAACCCAGTACCAGATTCTCCATCTTTACCATCTGCCCCATCTAATCCTTTTTCACCCTGTATTGTTATTTGTAAATAATAACTGGTTTCTGTAGGAAGCGTCCCAATTGGTATATAATCAGCATAAGCAAGAAAATATTGACCTGTATAATTAATTTCGTATTTTACAACATCGAATTTATTGATTTTGTTGATACCTTCTGCATCAGTACCCATTTCTGCATTCCAATTTCCTTTAATATTACCAATTCTAAAAATTTTTTCTTGTACATTATCAAAGAAAAAACTTTGTACTGCTAAAATATCGTGATGCATTGATAATAGTTTATCTGCATTAATAATACATTCTTGTAATTCAGGGTGTTGAGCCAAGATGCTTAATGCAGATACTAAATCGCCAGTGTTTAAAAAAGCGTACTATTGGTTAATTAATGGGAGTTCTTCTATATGTGGGTCACGATATACTTTTTGAGGAGATACAGTTTCTGGGAACTGTGTATGTGTATATTGAGGGTATAAATCACTCAATGTAAACACTCCTTTCTTTTTTTATTCTTCTACTTCAAAGTTATATAATGGTTCGAACTCAACAATATCCATTGTCATAATACCGCTGGATATAGAAGTTTCTAAACCAACAATAACCCAATCTCGTGTAATATTGTCAGATTTTAATGTGTATCTTATTTTTTCATTTCCTTGTATCCAAGGAATATAAATAGACTCCAAAGATGTGGTATATACAACTTTTGCTGATTTCCATGTTTCATATTCTGCACGAGTTATACAATCATCAATAGCCTGAATATCATCATACTCACCGCCAGCATATGTTTTCAGTCTTTCACCAATTCTTTCAATAGCGAAAGGGGAGTCCGGTATAATTGTATATGTAATATCATCACATCCATGTTTTTCCTTGTCTTGTTTTTTTTCTTCTTCTGTAGGAGAAGTATTTCTTAATTTGTTTACTGCAAAAATTTGCCATTGACCAAGAACATACATAGAATTTCTTCTGTATCTAAAAACAAAAGATGCGTCTGCAATAAAAAAATCTTTTTTAATATTTTCTTCTAAACTGTCTGTAATTGGTAATGTTACAACCAGCTTATCATCATTCTATATTGCTAATTTAGGAGCATCTTTTGTATTTGTTGTAGGAATTTTACATGCAAATTTTGTACTTGTTGGCAAACTACCATCTTCATTAACTACAACGCCAGTAAACTTACAGGTATACGTATTTTGATTTGCATCATATGTTACATCTTCAGTAAAATAATCTGTATCTAAACATTTTCCCCACACCTTTGACGTATTACGTATATCTTTTAATTCGCCATTGTCAGCTTCTGATATAATTATTTTTTTTAAAATACTATCATCTAAAACAACAGGGTCTGTATCTTTTGTAGCTATTTTTTTGCAAACAAATGTACCATCAATATCAAAGAACATTTCATATCCAGGATATAAATCTCTTAATTTTGTAAGAATATCCCAAACTGTATCAGTTGCACCAAATTCTAAATCATAAGGAATTAATTTTGGCATATCCTCAACATAATACTTTGTAAATTCTGATAAATCAGTCAATGTTTCAATAATAGCATCACGGATTGTATGCTCATCCTTTTGATAAATTATTGTTTCTAATCCTTCTAAACTGCCACCAACATCTCCATTAAGTTTGCACACTAAATCTGAAAAGTTGATGTTAATAACACGAGTAGAAGAAATGGATTGCGTAATATTATAATCAGTAATTACAAAAATACCTTTATCATACCACATAATGTCATTTATAATAGGAGCACTGTAACCAATATAAACACGGACAAATTGATTAATCCATAATTGTTTATCTTCTCCGATATTAAATGATTCTGATGTAATAGCAAGAGATATAGTCAATGTGTTACGGATATCAGAATCAACATCCATAGATATACTTCCAGAAATAAATTGACCACGCATTTCACTAATAATTTTGTATGATTCATTTAGCAAAACTATTTTTACATGAATAGATTTTTCGTTAAAATGCAATAATCTAATATCAGTTTGAGTAGGGTAATAAGCCATTACACCTTCACCTCCAGATATTCTGCAAAACCATGATCATACAAATCTTCATTATTTTCGACATCGCCACATTCGATTGCGGTGAATGTAGTAGACACAGCATACGGGTTGCCATCTATAGTTTCTGAAATTTGGTCTATAATATTAGCCAAATAGATTTGTCCATCAAACATTTTTACTATTTTTGCTTTATGGTTATTCAAGAAATCTCTGACTTCTTTACGTAATTTATATCCTTGTGTAACATCAAATTGGCAAGTATCTCTGTTTAAATCTAAGAATATTCCTGAAACCTGTATTTTGTCATAATTAATATCTGATGTGTAGAAGATATATGGGTATTTAGAATCCATCGTCTCAACAACAGAGGAGGGAATTGTTCTTGTTAATGAGTCTCTTGAATAATTTAAAATAATATGATACCCATATGTGTAATCCATAACAAATGCACCATCGAACCAAACATCCACATCAATGGAATTATATGTTCCTTCTACACCATTTACAATTGGCACAGCAGCGTATTCATATGTTGTCATTGAGGCTGCCGTTAAATCATTATATGCAAAATTGAAATCTTCTTCTTTCGTGATATCAATGCGATGAATGGTTGTCCATTTGTATTCATCTTTTTTTCTTTTTTTTATCAAAATAGCAGAAACAGAATTCAATGTAAAATCAATGTTACCTGCTAACAGATTATTTTTGAATTGTGCATGTAATATTGTAGAATAATCCCATGGGTAAATTGAATTAGAATATGGTTTATTAATATCAACGTCAATCTATAAGTCATCATATGTACCATTAGTTAATTCCACATAGTCGCACTTATTTTCGGAGGACTGTGTTTGATCTAATGAATATTTATTTGCACAAAAAGAAATGCCTAAAAATAACATTATGCATCACCTCCAAGTTTTTCTATTTTTAGTGTATATGTGTTTCTACTTCTTTTAATCTAAATCATGATTTGGTCTGATGGTAATACATTTGGTATACGATTACTTGCTTGAATGTATCTTAAATTTGTAACACTATTTTTTTCTGTTACTATAAGCTCTGTGTAATATTGCTTTGTTTTTGTTGTATCAAAAAAACCATAGTTCCATGTAATTTCAATTAATGAATTTCCTATGTCAAATGTAACGATTTTACTAAAATCTGGAATATTTTCTGCGATAATTTGAGAAAAGAAATCTTTGAAAGAAAAACCTTTGTCAAAATAAACTTTTTCGCCAAGCCCGATAACTACTTTTTCATCTTCAATAAATTGTATATCTTTTGGATCAGAAGAACCTTCAATTGAAATAAAATTTGATGTAAGACGCACAACACCTTCTTCTGGAACGTTGTCAGCACGAAATGTTAAGAAAACATCTGGCTTAATATATTTAACAGCAAAACGTATTTTTTCTGTGTTTATTTCCATTCCATTTACAGTCGATCCAGTAGCTTGAATATAATATGTTGTATCATCTGATAAGTTTGGAATAGTTATAATAATATCTCCATTTGGCTATTTAACTCCAGAATCAAAAACAATAGATGTTGAGTTATCAGCATATAGTAATACTCGATATGCGTTCAATTCTTCACCATTTTCTTGTTGATATTCTAATTCTGCATCGATAGAAGAATTTTTAATTAACATATCATTTTGAATATTACTGAAATAAAAAGTAGGGGTTTTAATACATAATAAAATAACAATATTACTGAAAGGGCTTTCATTGCCATCTCTATCAAAAACACTAACTTGATAATTCTACCATTTACCATTAGTTAATGTGTTTGCTGGGATTTTAATAATTGTATTCATTGCATCTGTTTTTTGATCATACACAACAATATTTGTTTCATTGTCTTTTACAATAACTCTATGTGCAAAAATCTGATTTCCACTCTAGCGAAATTGAAGCGTATGTTCATATAATGCGTCAAATGGCAAAGAATTTAACAAAATAGGGGAGACAGCCATTTATTTCCTCCTTTCTTATTTGTTTGGGTATAAATATAAATCTGTCTTACTTCCTTCTGGGAATAATACAAAAACCGCTTCATTTAAATTGTATTGAAATTTAGATTTGATTTTATATGTTTCCCCACGAATTTGAACAGTATATATATCATTTTCGATATTTATAATTCTTCCTCGACATGTCACATCATAATTAAATTTTTTGTTATTAAGCATAATTTCAATTGCTTGAAATAGATTAGTTTTTAAATCACTCATTTTTTCACCACCAATTAAAAAGAGGGTGTTTTTACACCCTCTTTAAATATTATCTACGTAAAGTATATTGTTGTGCTAGGTTTGGAAGATTTTTAAATTCATTGATAAATGATTGAACATCTGAAACATTTGGTAGTTGAATACTATCAATTTGATATGTATTATGAACAATATGATTTACATTATTCATAGGGATAGCGGTCTGCGGTGTATTATTTAAAATATCTTTTAAAAAATTAGATGGATTTTGACCAAACTCCCATAATCTTTTTGTAATATCAGCAGGGATTACACTTGAACCAGCAGATAATTTAACATATCTTCCTTGTGTTGGTTCAACTACAAGTTCATTGCCAACCTCATCAATATTATATAGGTTTTCATTAAGGTTTAATCCGCCTTTTGCTTTTTTTTCAACAACAGTAGTATATTTTGAATTTAATACTAATTGTGAATTTGGAGAAAGATGTCCACGACCTCCAGTAGAACCATTAATAGAATTCGCAGAAACATTAAATGAACTGCCTAATTTGTTCATAGAGTTTGCCAAATTGTTATTTGATGTGGCTAAATTCTCATTGGATTTTGCGACATTTTCATTTGTATCTCCAACATAAGCTGATGAATCGGCAATTGTAGAAGTAGACTTGTTAACTGCATCACTGTTTTTATTAGTGACTTTATTATTTTTATTTTGATTTCTTATTTCTTCAGCAGACATATTAGCTTCTGCTGGGTTATTTGGAACTGTTACAACAATTGAACCGTTTTTATCATTAAGTTTTATATCGCTGTGACCACTACCAGCTTCTTCTCTTGCAATAGCTGCTTCTAATTTCTCATTATATTCTGGTGATATATTTTTGCTAAGTAGCCATTTGTATTCATCAACTCGTTCTTGTGAGCTTCTTCCGTTATATGATTCGTCTTTATACATCCCAGAAAATTGTTTCCCATACTGGTCTCCAACTTGCAACATAGATGCAGCCAAATCTTCATTAGACTGTACTAACATATCAATTTGGTCATCAATAATGACACCTGTATCATCAATAGATGTAATAATACCATTTGAATTTATAAAATCTTCACCATTAATTTCGATACCGCTTGTGCGATATTTGTCTCGGATTGATTCCGCAATTTGGTGTGCTTGATCCATGGCATCTTGATTACCTTGTTGTTTTGCAAGATTATATGCGGCTTGTGCAGCTCTAATGGCGGCACGGTCTTCAGCAGACATCATCCCATCTATTGGATACGAACTGGAATATCCTCCAGTTTCACCGGAATTTAATTCAAAATTATTGATTGCATCTGTTAATAAACTGAGAGCATATGTATTAGCACCAATTGAGAATGTATTACCATTAACTTCAATGCTATTACCATCTAAGACATCTAGATTTTCTAAAATTGCAGCAACTTGTTCATCAGTTACTTTTGCATTTTCACTTGTAATATTAGATAATACGCCAGTAGCAAGAATACTTTTCTTGATTTCATCAATCTGATTATTTGCTGTATCGACAATTTTTTGATTTGATAATGTATTATAATCAAGTGAATTTGTAACCTCTGTTCCCCATAAACCATTTGGAATATTGTTTTTATTATCATTAACCTTAATATTCCAAAATCCAGATTCTTTATTATATCCAGCACCAGGTGTGTTAGGTGCAACAATTTGCTAAGTTCCACCTGCGGTTATAATTTTGTCTCCAATTTGTGCTTGCGGAGGGGCTTGACCATTTTTCTGGACATACCAAGTTTTACCTGTTCCTGTAGATTGGTTCATTAATTCTGACATCTGTAAGAACATTTGGAGCATCTTATTATATTCCAAACCAAGATGTTCGTTTAATTCAGTAGTTTTTTTTGCTATTTGATCTTCTAAATCAAAATAGTTATCTCGGAAATTTTCATATGTATCTTGACGCATTTGCAAGATTTTATCTTCCCAGTCAGCCCCAAGCATTTCTTGGGCTAATAACCTGTTCTGATATTTTTCATATTCATCAGGAATTTGACTCCATAAATCTTTATACTTATTAAGAGCATCAATCTGATCATCAAGACGTTTAACTTCCATTTCATACTGAATATCACTTAGATTTTCTTCAGCTTCACGAATAGCATCCTCATCAGCCTCATACACATAACCTTCATTCTTACGTAGCACCTTACGTGTCTTTTGGTTTTTCGCTTTATCCAAAGCGGCTTGTGCCTGTTGAAGTTTCAAAGCCTCGTTTCGTTCTTCATTAATTTTTTGCAATTCTTCTTTTTCGGCTTCGAGTGCAGCAATACGCTCATCAATTAAATCGGTAACAGCAGAGATAACGCCATCTCTATCTTCTAATTGAAGTTCTAATAATTCCTTCTCTTTTTCTAGACGCTGGTCATAATAATCCATCCAAGCCTTTTCTAAATCTTGGATTGTTTCTTTATTTGCTTCATAACCATCATCAACAAGCCGTTTCCATTCTAACAATGTATCTTTCATCATTTGTTGAATAGCCATAATTTCAGCTTGTTCTAAACCTTTTCGGTCTCCAATTAATTCAATTAAATGTTCAGAGTCAGAAATTTTTTCTTCATATAGACTATGTTTTAAATCATTGATTTCTTTTTGTGCTTTGGAAATTTTATAAGTTAATTCTTCCCAAGTATCTTTACTGTCTTGGTTTTCTTTGTTTAATTCCTCTGTTTTAGAAATCAATTCTTCATAATCTTTAATAACATCTTGTGATAGTGAATTAATATGATCCATATTTTTGATATATAATTTATCATTTTCAGGGTCATAAGATACATTAAATCCAGTCTTTTTCAATTTATTTACATTATTTTGAATCTCTTTATCTCTGGCTGCATCTAATTCTTTAATTTTCTTACGTTCCTCATCATACAGACCAATTAATTTATCTTTTAATAGAATTTGTTCTTCTATATCTTCGGTATGGCTATATAGGTCATCTAAATCTTGAATCTCGGCTTCAACATCTTCGATTGCCTGTTTTAATAATTTAAATTTATCGATTTCTACAACATAAGGGTCTGATTTATCTTTGCTGCCACTATTGCTTTTATTAATTTTTGGTGTATACGATATATTGGGTTTTGGTGTAGATACATTAAATTGTGATTTGATTTTATTACTTAATGAGTTAACATAATCATTCATTGCGGCAGCCTCAGCTTCTTCACGTGACATACCGCTATAAGAATAGTATCTTGCAGCAGTTTGCATACTACCGATAGATGCAATAGAAGCACTTGCGATACCAGCACTAACAGCAAGGTTGTTCAGTGCAGTAATCTGTTGTGAAAAATCTAAACCAGTTTCATTAACTTTAATCATTGTTAAAGCTAAATCGTACATCATATATTTTGTAACACCAATTGCTTCATTTTCTTCTACAAAAGCATTAATCTGTTCACCAGTAATTGTAGTAAGGTTCGCAGTTTCTAAATATGCCTGTGCATAACTTTGTGCTAATGCGTATGAAGCAACTTCTTGAGCATTAGTAACACCTAATTGTTTCAGATATGCAACAGATAAATCATATGTTTCAGGTGTTATATTTTTCAGTGCATCAGAATTATAAATATATGCTTCTGCCAAACTATTAAATGAATCTTTACAAGCATTAATATCAGTAGGGGAGTTGGAAATTATTTCAATGAATTTATTATATTCTTCACCGGCTACAGAAAATTCATTAACAAAATCTTCGTCTATTAATGACAAATAATCAAATTCTTTTCCATCTACAATATCATTGTAAATATCTGATAATTTATTAAAACCATTTTCTAAATCACCAAAACCAGAGATAGTTGTCTTGAAAGTAATCGGTGTTTTAGCTTCTTCTCTTATCTTTGTGACCATATCAAAAACATCATCAAATGTTAAGTCACCAAAATTTTCGAGATTATATAAAATTTGTACTTCTTCATCAGATAACGTGTCGATAAATCCAGCATAATATCCATCATCATTTTGTACCTGTTCTTTTAAAACTGTACGTGTTTCTGGAATATCAATTGTCAATCCAAGATTCACAGATGTAGATTGAATTAATTCTTGTATTCTTAATAATTTCTGTTCTGCTATATCAAGGTTCGTGATTAGCATATCCTTTTTAGTGGGGTCATTATCATACATGCCAGAATCAAGAGATTCTCGTATTGTTTGAATAATTTCAGTATATTTAGCTTCATAAACAGTTAATTCATCTAAATATTTTGATAATTGGTTCATTTGTAATTCTTCTTGTTTTACAAATTTGTTGTTTGGAGCCAATTGATATTCTTCGTTTTGTAGTACTTCTTGATATTCTTTCCTAGCTTGGGATAATTTATCTAAAGATTTTTCTGTTTTACCAACCAACTTTTCGACATCATAATTCATGGTTGTCAAACCATCTTCGCCATCAACACCGCCACCAAGCATACCAGAACTAAAAGCATCGCCTTCACCAAAAAGATAACTATCAGACAAGCGTTTGTTCTCAATCTCAAGCTCATGTTCTTTTAGTGCAATAATTCTTTCTAAATATCCAAGCCGCTCTTTTTCTTGTTTGGTTAATTTTGATGTGTCAATATTTGATAATGTATCATACTCATCTTTTAATGATTGTACGTCTGATTTTAATTGATCAACAATAGTTTGTTGTTCTTCATATGTAACATTTAATTCTGCGAATTTTTCAATGGCAAATTGAATTGCAATAGACGCAGCCATGAACACTCCAATATTAACAGCAGCTGTTTTGAGAGTCTTTGCAAAACTTTTAACGCTGTAAGCGGCTGAATTTGTTGCATTTGCAAACGCTTGTGCATCTGCTTTACCATTTTTTAAACTTTCAAGATATTGTTTTTGTGTATTTGTAATATCAGGATGCTTATTATATAATTCTGCTAGTGGAGGTTTAGCTGTATTATACTCATTAACAATTTGCTGTATTGCATCATTTACAGGAACTTGCTTAAAGGTTAACCCATCTTTAATATTCTGCAAAATATCTTTAATTCCTACACCTTTATATGCAAGTCTGCTGCCAAATCCGACAGATAATGCTGCTGTTAATAAACCTGTTTGGTGAGTAATTGATGTTAAAAGTTCAAGCAATTCTGTTAACATTGTAATGGTAAGTTTAATACCATCAGAGCTTGTTGATTGTTGCCAAAATTCTTCGGCTGTTGCTGATAAAATCTTAATTCTACCATTAATAGAATCTACAATAGCCTTATTTTCTCTTAGAGCAGAACCTTCAGATTCTTCAACTGATTTAATAACCTCATCAACTGTTTCCCAATTCATTAGAAGTGACGCAATTGCATTCGCACGGTTTTTACCAGCTACAAGTTCTAATAGTGCAGCACGGTCAATATCATCCATAACTTCAAAAGCCTGACCAAGACCTTTAGCAATTTCAGCAGTTGATTTAAAATCGCCTGCTTCTGTTAAGATATCAAATCCACCACGACCAGTTACGTTAGTCAGTGCTAAAATTTGTTCTCGCATTTTTGATGTAGATTCAGCCATGCCGTCAGTAGATTCGCCCATTTCTTCGATTTCAGTTTTTGCACCACGAAGTCTTAAAGAGAAAATCTTTAAAGCAGAACCTGCATTTTCTGTGTTTTGTAATTGTTCGTTTGTAGCGGTAGCTAAAGCAATTGATTCAGCGAAACTATTATTTGCAACTGCAAGGGCTGAAGCTGATCTTTCCAATACTTCACCAATACCAGCAGAACTGATAGAGAAATTATTACCAACTTCATTAAATGCATCTACAACTTGCATAGAATCTTTTGCTTGTATATCAAACGCTTTCATTGAGGTGATCATATCTTTAGTGGCTGTATCAATATCAATACCATCACCAACATTTACATAGATAGCAGCATTCTTTGACAATTCACTTGCATCTTCAATACTTTCTCCCAATCTTAACCAATCAGCTGATGAGTTTAACAATTCAGCATTTGTGCTAGCAATCGCTTTTGCTGTTTCTGCGGTTTGCTCTTGGAAAGACTCATATGTTTCTTCGGTTTCATTAGAAACTTTACGCACTTCTGTCATGGCATAATCTAACGATTTAATAGTATCAAATCCTCGTCTGCCAATATCAAATACTTCCTATAAAGAACCGTATGAAAGCATGTACCTTGCAACCTCTCTCCATTTGTTTCCGAGTGAGGTTATAAAGTTTTGCATTTTATTGATTTGTTGAGTGGTTTTAGTTGTTGTTTCTGTAATAACACCAGACAACTCATCGAATGTTCTTGTAATAGTAATAACTTCGCCATTCAATGCTTGAATTGTCCCAATCCATTTATTGCCTTTAAATTCTTGAGAGAATAAATTATTTTGAGTCGCAGCTAATTCTTTAAATTTTGCTGTAGCTTCATCAATATTTTTTAAATCAGATGCTACAATGAATTTTTTCGAAGATGTTTTTCTAAAAATATTATCAAGGATTATGGTTAATTCAGAAGCCTCATTTTTTAATCTAGCTAATTCTTCTGTATTACTAGGATCAATCAATACAGCATTTTGTTGTAATGTTTTTAATCTATTTATTTTATTGGTAATATCATTCACAACAGAACTTGCTAAAGTAGCACTGTTAAATAGTGAAGGGGAGGCTTCTACACCTTTTAATAATGATTCATAATTTAAAATTTTATTATCAGAAACAATAGACTGGCGTAATTTTTCTTGCAATTCTTTTGTTGTATCTTTTTGTACAATCTTTGTTGTTTCTTCAATAGCATTAGTTAATGCATTATAAGAACGGGTAATCGTAATAATTTCGCCATTGGCATTACGAATTTCACCAATCCATTTACCACCAAATAAAGTTTGCTTTGATAAATTATCTTGAGTCTCTGCAAGTTCTTTTAATTTTTCAACTGCGTCATCTATATTAGTAATACCAGTTGCAATAATTTTTTTATTGCCAATGGTTGGTATCGTTTTTGAAATACGTTTTTGCAACTCATTAATATTACTTATATTTTTTGAGAAAAATGCATCTATATCTTGAGTTGTAAATAATTTTGAAAGTTCATTTCGATATTGCTTTAATTGTTCTAAATCTGCCCGAATAGATAAAAATTGATTACTAGATTTAAATTTTTCATCTACATTATTTAAACTTGAAGTATATATATTTAAATCTTTATCAGATAATATTTTGTTTAATGATTTTTCACGATATTCTGCTATATCAAATAAATTACGATATACGCCATCCCGTGTTCTATCTGTAAATAATTTATCATTTGATTTTGCAATCAATTCTTGTTTTTCTATAATAGTTTTTGCAATACTATCATATGTTCTAGTAATCTTAATTAAATCTCCGTTCGCATTTATAGCTTCGCCAATCCATGTATTGCCTTTAGTTTTTGCAGATAATAAATTTTGTTGTTGTTTTGCTAAATACTCAAATTTTTTGATTGCCTGATCAATGTTGTCAATATCTAAATATAGAAATTTACTATCAGACGAGCCAACTTTAAAAAGATTATTTAGAATTCTAGTTAGTTCTAAAACTTCGCCTTTATATTTTGAAATTAAATCTAAATTAATTTCAGAATCTGGAGATACAATTCCAGATTTTGCAGCTTCACGCAATGTATCAATTCTTTTCATGATATCATTTGTAATAGTAGTGATACTATCACGGTCAGCGTATTTTGTAAAACTAGAGCTATTGTTTAATAAATCTTGAATTTTTGAAAGATACATAAATCTTTCATTTGAACCCATCACAAGATTTTCTGCTTTACGTCTTGTTTCGAGTATTTTAGTTATATCTTTTTCTGTGTATCCAACATCAATATATTTTGCAATATCATTAAAATCTGCCACATCGCTTTGTGAATTTTTATTAGTGTTTGCCTTAATATTTTTTGCAAATAAATTTGGATTATATATTGGTTTTTGATTAACAGTTTGTCTTGTAAAATTGCTAGCAATGATAGAATCGAAATTTGATAATTGATTCTGTACTTGATTTAACTTATTTGTACTTTCAACAATTTTATAAATTGTGTCTGTGAATTCTTTTTCGATATAATCGTTAGCTTTTTGAATTTCATTAATAGCATTATTTACATTTTTTGATGAAGATAAATCAGATGTTTCTTTATTTGAATTGACGGATTTGTTAATATTTGCGACAGTTTTTTCTAAACCAGTACCAACTCTTTCAATTTTTGTAGCAATAGTTTCAATTTGTTTTTTTGACGCATCAACTTTTGGTTGATCAGTTTTATTTTCAACTTGATTTTCTGCATTTTTTTGTTGTTCATTTTTACTTTTTGTTTTATTTTTTTTATTTGCAGTTTTCTGATTTTCATTAACCCCAGTCGCAACCTGTTTAATGATAGTGCTAACACTATCGCCAATGATTTTTTTTGGTATTTCTACTTTTTCGACGTTCAAATCTGCCGTTAAATTAAATCTAATCTTATCTAGTTGTGACTGTATTTTAGTAAGTTCTTCTGGCTCTAATTTTACAGATGGACGAATCTCCACATTAGCTAACTGATTTTTGATTGTTTTAATGTCACGTTCTAGTGCTTTAGAATATTGTTTTTGAATATTAGATAGAGTAGATTCACCATCTTTAATTTCTTCTTGAATTTCAGATTTATAAGCTGAAACAAATTGGATTGGAATTGTTATTGGTTTAATTTTTGCCGCAACAGAATCTAAAATACGTTGTGCTTGTTTTTGTAGAGTAGAGGAGTTTGTGGAAATCCTTAATTCTGTTGATAAATAATTCCCACCATTAAACATGCCAGCAAATGCCTTTGATTTAATATTTGTCTGATTATCAATTTGTCTATCCAAATATTTTGTTTCATATTTTTGAAATAATTCTGGATATTTCTGTTTATACTGTTTAGATAACTGTCTTTGTTTTGAAACAAATTGATCGATTTGAATTTCTGCCTTATCAAGCACAGAAAAATCAACATCAAATGGCTTTTGTTTTCCTGTTCTAGAAACAAATTCATCATAAGCAGCCTGTACAGATTCGATATCTGTAATTAATTTTTGTATACTATAAGATATATTATCAATCTCTTTAATTGCCTCTTTATAATCATCGGAACCTTCTGGTAATGATTTTTTATATTTATAGTTCTGATTTAATTGTTGCAATAAAGATTTTAGTTGTGAGATTCTTTTTTCGTATAACTTATACTAATCTTCTTCTGATCCGACAGTTTTATATTTAGTTTCAGATCTATCAATGATTTCTTCCAATTCTTTTTCACGCTGAATGATTTGAATAATTTGGCGATCTATATCATTAACTTGTTTATTCACTGCATTTGAACTATTAGACAATAATGTGTTTTGACCAATATTTTTTTGTGTATTAGCAAATTCGCTTAATGCCTTATTAGCTTTCGTAATATATTGGCTAAATACATCTGCTTCTTTATTCATTTCCTGAATTTTACTACTAAAACTGCCAGATTCAATAGTAGAGATGCGTTTGTTTAAATCATTAAACATATTTGTAAATTTTGTGTTCATATTTTCAAATTTCTTAGATATTTTATTAAACGCATCAGTATCTAAAGATTTTACTTCTACATTAGAAAGGCTTTTTAATTCTGCTTTTGCTTGTTCTACATATTGCTTAATTTCATCCATAGCACCTTGCAAATTTGGAGATACATCTGTATTTGCTGCAAGCGACTCAAGAGCTTTTAATCCTTTCATCATTTCAGCAATCATTGCCTTCTAATCAACTTGAAAACCAATATCGATTTTTACACCATTATTTTTATTTGCCAATTTTATCACCCCTTAAACAAAAAATTGTAATTTGATTTTTTCGCAATATTTACTGCATTATTTATAATATTTTGTAACAAAAACACTTGAATATAATCACGATATTTTAAAATATGTTCAAGTGGAGCAGGGTAGGTTACTATTGCAGATGTACCATGATACCCTTGCAAAGCAACATTCAATACATACTCTTTTGGATCATGATAATCATCATTCATTTTTTCAGCAGAAATATATACGCCTCCGTAAAAAATATTACCATGTGAGTTTTTGTAATAGGGTGAAAAACTATCGTATAATCCATATCCACGATTATACTATTGCGGTTCATATGCATTGTAAAAATTTTCTATAGATAATCTATATTCTCTTGTTAATATATCTCTAGTCTGGATAGCTGCATTTTTTGCAACAATAGAAGAAAATTTTTTAAAATCATTTATTAACTGGTCTGAAATTGTAATATTAACTGCCATTTTGTTTTTCATTTACATCAACTCTTTGGTTTATATATTTTACCAATTACATTTGTAATCTTTTCAATATTGTTCATCACTTCTTCATTATCAAGTAAAGCCATTAAGGCATCTAAATTATTACCACATCTTTCAATAAATGCAGTTGTTTGCCGTGCAATCAAACGTTCAATGCCTGCTTCATTACGGATAATATCATCATATGTCATATTAAAAATTGTAGTAAATTCTTCAACGTCATTACCGATGTTTTTAAAAATATCATCAATAATACCAGTAGATCTTAGTAAATCCTAATCCTCGTGAGGTCTTTCTTTATTGATACATAAATCTGTATATAAGTTCACAACAGAACAAACAAACATTAAATATCTCATAGGATAATCACTTAAAATCATATTGTCTTTATATTTTATGTTTTCTGTTAACACAAATTTTGAATGTATTGTCTTTACTGAAAACGGAACATATGTTTTAATATTAATTGATTTTAAAACTTTATTTTTTTCAATTTCACTTTGAGCATTTTGATATTTTTCAACAAATTCTTGCACATTAATTTTATTTTCACTCATTAAATCACCTTTTCTCCTTAAATTTTTTGCAATATTTTTCTGTTACCTCATCAACTATTTTCCCTTTTATTGACTTATTTAAAATTGAACAATTGCGTGTATATCTTCTACAATTTTTACATCTTTGTAAAAAATTGATATAATCATTTTCAGAATCAAAAATTCCAATAAAATCTGATTCATAAATATTTAGCTCAATTCTTGGATTGTCTGCATCATACTAAATACGCACAACTCTTTCACAGGCTAGATTATCATCCACCCAAACAGACTTACTATCAGTAATAGCATCAAACATGACTTTAAAATAATTATTTGTATCCATATCAATACGTGGAAAATAAAAAGTACATTCAACGATTATCTGTTTAAAATAGTCAATATATTGCCAATTTTGTTTTTTTGCTTCCATCTGAACATATGGAATAAATTTTTCTTTATATTGTTTTGCTTCTTTTGTAACATAACTTTGTGCAATATGTTTATTGCCTTTTTTAATAACTCTATATGCTAAATAATGATTAACACTTGGTGGAATAGGAGAGGTAAGCTATAAATGTTTTTTAGTGTTCTAACTCATATTTACACCATCTATCATAAAGATCTTTCATAAAATCATTTTTTTCATAAACAAATACCATTTTATTTCTATTTTTATTAGAATTATATATAACATCTAATAAATAAATATCTCCGCCATTTGCAAACTATGCAGATACTTGCTGCATATTGCTAATGTACCAAACATGCTCTGGATTATATTTCTTTCCAGTAATCTTGCTTTGTATCAGCATATTTTACTCATCCTTTCAAAAAAAATGGGACACGTTTTATATAATGAAAACGTATCCCAATCCATCATACCTTTTCACTATCATTTTCTTGTTTTGTTTTTCTTGCCCTTGTTTTTTTGCTTTTTGACATTAATTGTTTAATTTTCTGTTTAATATGTTCATCTGCATCTGGATAATCAAGAACGCTTAAATCTAATTCGTTTAATTTATCAATTGCTTCTTGATCGGTTAGATGTTTAAAATAATGTTTATTTAAAACTGAAAAAATTTCTTTACATGTTTCAGAATGATAGGCTGTCAGCCAACTTGGTTGATTTGCATTTTCGCAATTAGGGCAATAGTGATATTTTGTTCCACAAACAATACATGTTCTATTATTTACCATTATAATCGCTATAAACAGCTTCTCCTTTCTGTAATAAAATAGGGGAGTGTACAAAAACACTCCCCGACACCATATTTATATTTTTTATTCTGTTTCAGGAATAACAATATTAAACAGAACTTTTTGATTATCACAATAAGCCTGTTGAGCTTTCATAGAGAATGGATGTTTACCATCTGTTGTTAATGTGATATCGACATTTGAATCCAGTTTTGCATTAGGGAAAATAACATATGCATAAACTAATGTAGATGGATCACATACGTCACAACCAAGAACTTCCATAATAAATTTACCAGCTTTAGGATAATTTACAGCAGAGTTAGATACCTGTACAGCACTTTCAGATTCTGTTTCATATAATACGAAGAATTGTGTGCCATCAGGAACAGATGCATTGAATGTAAATTTCTTAGATTCTGAATCATATGAGAACTGATTTTCCTGTGGATCAGATGGGGTTACAGTATATTTCTGTCCAGTATTACCATCTCCTTTTAAAATCTAAATTTCAGTGATATCAGCAATAGGTTCTTTGGTTAGTGTAAATGCAGAAGATTTAACTGTTCCAGTAAAGAAAACAGGTGTTACAATTTTTGCACCAGCAGACGCAACTTCTTTTGTTGTACCCATTTGAGTTGCTAACAGGTTCAGGTCAAATAAACTATTAGTAGCTGAAAATTCTGCCTGTTTGCCATTCTGGAATGTCATAATAGGTGTGCCTAAAGCATCAACAGCAGTTCTTTCATCTGCTGTACAGCTTAATGATGGTTCTTCAATCTGATTAATGGAATACATTAATGTACCATCAGAAGTTGATACCATGACACCTCTGATTACGTGGTCAATTACAAAATTGTTAATATCAAAATTTGCCATTTTTTTTCCTCCTTTAAAATTTTAAATAAAAAAATAAAAGCTGTTTTAAACAGCTTTCATCCAATTAAAAGCATCTTTATTAATTTTTGATGTATCTATCATTCCGCTATAACTTCCTTGTAATAAAGCACAAGCATTTTTCTTTTTTTGTACTTGTTTAATAGACTCAAACAATTCATATATTCCAATATCCTGAATTGTTTTACTTGTATACTTACATTCTTCTGTACATACCAGAGAAACAATTAATGGTAATAATACAGATGTGTATTTTTTGTTTGCGGATGATAATTTTTTTTGTCTATCTAAATCAATTAATTTTCTTTTCGTTAATTCATTAAATGATTTTTCAATTTTAGGAACGATACCATGTACCGTTCTGACATAGTCTATGATTACCCGATATAATAATTTATCGATAATAATAGTCCTATCTTCATTTGCTAACACAACTTCTTGACTTTCTGTATCTAAACATATATCAAATTTAGACAAATCTAAATCGTAAAAAATAAATTTTGAACATTCCTCAGATAAACCTCTTGTTAACATAATGAATAAATCAAAATCATCAATTTGCTCATAATCAATACCAGCATCCCAGAGTGCTGATTTCATATCACTTGGAATAGAGCAGATTGTCTAAATAAAATTAAACTATTCTCTCTCGCCAAATTCAACGATTTCTCTAACAGTTGGTTGTTTAATTTTTATATGTTGGTTTACAATATAGTCCTACCCAAAAAATAATTGCAATTCATCGAAATCTCTAACTTTTACATTTAACGGTATATTCATTTCTGCACCACATTATTGAAGACATATGGATTATCATTTGAATTCAATTTTACAATAGAGTTAGTAGATTTCAATTCATATTTTATTGTTCTACATGAAAAATTTGAATCTACAACAGATTCCCTGTCATAAATCAATTTTGCCTGACAGCCAAAAATATTTGACCAGTTAAATAAATCTTTAATTAGGTATCCAAGCAGATCATGTCGTGCAATACCATATTTAGTATTTATATTTCTTGTTTCACAAAATACCATAAATGTCACATTTGCTGTTTTCATTATGTTATTATATTGCATATCCTCTATTAAATCGACTTGAAAACAAATCTAATTTTTTACTTCATATTGAATATCTGGAATCAAAACAGCAGGCAAAATACTTTTACCAATATATTCTTCTGGACAATCTTCATTTAATCCAGGTGTTTCTAAAATATGTATTAACATATTAGAAGTGATTATTTTTTCTTTGATAATTTCTTTGATTCTGATATTATCGTCATTTACGTTTTTTCGTAAATCAAATAATTTTCTTTCTTCTTCAACTGTTATCAAAAACTAATCACCTCCAATTTAAGTGAATCACATAATTTTTCTTGCTGTTCATTCACAATATAAACATCGAACACATGACCAACATATAAAAAATCATCTGTACTAATTTGAATTGTACCAATATCTGGGTAATTCGGATAAATAACCTCTAAGTTATCAATGATATTTTCATTTTCGCACATAACAACCCATGTATATTTTATATTTACATCATTTTTAAATTTTACAGATATTTCTTTTTGTTTATTTGGAACACGGATAGAATATTGCGTTCCAGAAAGAATTAATTCTGCAAAATATTCAGACGGTATGGTTTGTGGATCTTCTGGTAATACATAACTATCATAATAATTTGCATACATTTCACCAGTATCAAAATTTACATAATCAAGCTCTGGATTAAATTTATCTTGAGATAATGTTAATTTATTAATACCAAATGGATGTACATTTTCTACTTTAGAAATCTGCCATGTAATTGGTTTTTCAAGTAGTGCAGAAACAATTATTCTTTGCCCATAATATATCTTTGCAGAAATATCATTCATTGGCAGCCACATTTGATCCTGATTTTCAACAGTGGTTGTTCGATAATCAGTCCAAATACCAGCATTATAACTATTTCTCATTCTGGCAACGCCCCACATAGAATATTTAACTCCATTGTATATCCATTGAAATTTATAATTACATGGAAGTACGGTATATTTTATAAACTGGTTGTCTTTACTTAACAAGCAAATTAACCACTTTCTATACTTTCCAGATTCATCTGGAATATCAATATATAAACCTAATGGATATTCCATATGATATTTTTTGTAATTATCGAAATAGGGGAGTTCACACTTATGATTCGGTTTGAACATAATATGGTATTCTACTTGGTCTTTGCTTAATGTTCCATATTGCGTAATAATAAATTTTGCGTCTACTGGTGTTTTTAATTCTGGTTTATCGTGATAATAATCATAAATATAACACTTCTTGCTTTGGATATCTCTATCCCAAGTATTTAGCATAATCATGTCAGAATTTTGTTTGAAAATATCACCAATTGTATTATTATTTTTATTGATATATTGTTTGTATAAATTGAAATCCATTTAATCACACTCCTTGATTTGATCAATTAAAGAATGTGAATCTAATATAAGTTTTCGATAAACATGAAAATCAAATTTTGGATTAGACAATTCTTCTCTTGCTGCTTGTAATGTACTTAATAATGTTACTAATTCTGGTGGTTGTTTTAATAGTGTATTTAATCCAGATATACGCCTTAATAAATACTCAAAGTATACATCTAATTTATCGTAGTTATTTTCTTTATATAATAACAACCAATGAACAGAACCGTGTAATATTTTCTTTTGTTCTTTCATTTGTTGTTCTGAAAATGATCCATATATATGTTTCATTTGTTATACACCGTTAATATATGAGTTCGAAATATAACCACGATCTCGAATCATTTTATGATACTCTAATTTTGTATCCTTTAATAATCCTCTTAATTCATTAATATGTGTGCTTTGAGCATAAAATTTTTCTTCTTTACCACCAAAAAATTGTTTTGTATTTAGCACAGATTTTACCTGTGGTTCAAGCCATTCTATAACCATACCAACTGCAAAAAGCTCTAATACAAAATCAATATCATCATTATTCTTATCTAAAACATTTTTCAATTCATAAGTTAAAGATAAGATTTCATCGTCATAAGTAAGTTGTGTAAATATTTTTCTTGTATACGGTTTAGATATGACAGAGTGTAACCATCCTCTCATAATCTCGTATGCATCTGAAACTTCAAGTGTTGCAAAATCATAATCTGTAATTTTTTGTAAAAACTACGAAAACACCTCACTATATTTAATTGTAGTCAATAATATCACCTGCCTTATTTGATAAGACACAGTAGATCAGAATTTAGTATTTCATCAACAGCTTTTACCTTTTTGATTGAATCAAATGTTCCATTTTCTAGTTTTTCTGTAATTACAATTTTAATTGTATTTTGAATGTTTTTAGGCATTTGTTTTAAAACAGCTTTAAAATCATTAATAGGTAAAGATAGAATTTCATCAATATCTACAGATTCCATTAATGAATTATATACTTCCTTTACACGTGCCCATTTTTTATCATTTACTAATTCATCATCTTCAATAATAAAAAGAGGGGAGTATAGGTACATTGATTTAGAATCTCTTAAATATACAAGATCTTCATACCGAACATCCTCAACAGAGCCATAATCTGCCCATCTATAAAAAATACCACTTTTTTTAGCAGAATATAACAATTCTCCTGCTGTTACAGATTTACATGGAATCATATCATCAGCAGCATATACACGTTTTTTAGGATTGTCTGTTGTTTGATCACTCTCATTATTTTCAACTTCAGATTTTTGAGTATTTTGTGTTTCTTGTTTTTCAGTTGTTTCTTTTGTATCCTGTTCAATAACGACAGTTTCATTTTTAATTTGTTCATTTTTTGTTCTTGCCATTTAAATCTCCCTTTCATCAAAAATAAAGTGGGCTAATTATAGCCCACTAAATTAAGCAGTAATTTTCCATGTACCAAATTTCTTATTGATAATAGCTGCGATGCCAAGTTTTTGCTGGTATTCAGCTTCAATTGACATGTCTCTGTTTACATTAGGGTCTTGAGAATCTACCATTTGAGAATCTCCTTCATTATATAGTTTAATGAATTTATTATCGCCAACAGGCATAATCAGAAGTTTTGTATTATCAACTAATTTTACACTTGTATCATTTGGTGCAAATGCCTGTGGAATTTCATACAGTCTTACACCTTCAAATAAACCAAGTCTACCGGTTGTGTAACGTTCATTTTTCATTTCAGAAGAAATCCAATCAACACTACCTAAACCTCTTAGTTTTGACAGTGCTGTTTTTGTACCCATAATAACAACTTCTTCGCCTGTCGCTGTCTGGACATCTTCGATTAATTCCATAAATGTATCATAAGAAGATTCATTCATCTGACCAGATTTTGTAAATTGAGATGTTGGCATAACTTTATCGCCAGCAGACATTAGTGTCTGATAAACCATGTCATTTACAAGTTTATCAAATGCTTCATAAATTTTTTCAATAAATGCAGCCCAATCAATTCTTCCAGCCATAAACAGTTCGTATTCTGTATAAATTTTTACACCATACCAACTTGTTTTAACATTAAATGTTGAACCTTCTCCCAGTTTTTGACGGATCAGATTGTGATGACCACCAGCTAATTCAGATACTGTTAGAATACCTTCATATGGAACATAGAATTCATTTGTATCACCAAAATCCATAGATTTCATTTCAACAAACTGATTGAAGAATGGGTCATTTTGCCAACCGGATACCAACAGATTGTTTACAGTTTCCTCAATAACTTCATAAACATCAATTTTGTGTTTTCTAATTGCACGTCTTAGGTCTTTTCTTGAACAATCTTCAGCCACGCCAAGAATCTGGAACATAACCTCTCTAATTTTTTCATTGGCATCTTTTGTATCAACTTCCTGCTGGTTTGTAGCAGTTTCAAACATTAATTCACTAAAACCATTCTAGTCAACTTCTGAAAAAATGCTATTCATATTTTCATTTGTAAATCTAAATTTCATTATTTTAACCTCCAAACTTTTTAAATTTTATTATTCATCTTATTCTCCAACAGTAAGTTTTTTAGAAGCAACTGTTAATGTAGAACCCTTTTGGGGTGAACCACTAAAACATTCTTTTGATGCTTCGAATCTATCGTACTGTTTTAATTCTATACAACGTAGCAGATCATCTTTTGCATTATAGAAATTAGATTCATGTGTACATTGTTGTGTCTATTCTTCATAGATTACTGGTACAGTTGCAACCAGCCAGCAGTTTTCTGCTGAAATAACATCGACAATAAAGTTACCATTAGATGCAATATCAATAATCTTGCCAGAAAAAGTTCCTGCATCTGTTTCAGCATAATAATCAGGTTTTTGATAATCACCACAACCAACAATTGAACCGTTATCAATATCTGCTGTTGCTTTAATGTTACGAATATGTGCTCCACCAGTTGTTGCCAGCAAATCGCCAGTACCAACTACACCATGTTTTGTTTTAAAGTTCATAAAATTTGTAGCCATTTATTTTCCTCCTTTAATATTTACTTAATCAAATAAATTTCCATATTTTTTACTCTTTGAAGAATGTGCAAAATTAATCTTTGGTTTTTCTTTTATAGCCATATCTGTGATGGTTTCTGGATGTTCGCATACATAATCAACAAACATTTCTTTTAATTTGAAATCCAATTCTTCGACAGAGTAATCGTCAATATTTTCGGAAATTTGTTTAAATTCATCTGTTTCTTGAATAATTGCAAATTTTGTATTTGATAAAATATTTTCTTTCTGTTTTCTTAACTGTTCTCTATCATAATTTAATTTAAATTCCTCTAATGCAGTGTAATTGTTTTTCATAGCATCAAGTTCATCTTTTTCAGATTGTGTTAAAAATTCTAAAAATACTTCCTCTGCATCACCATTAAATTCCACCACATCATTGTCTTTTGTATACATTTGTTTGAAATATTTATTTTTATCATAATCTTGATAAATGAAATATTTGTCGAAAACTTCCATAATCCAAACACTGTAATAATCTTCTTCTGCGACACTGTTTTTTAGTAGAATGTACAATGCCATTCGAATATCATCGTGTGATAATTCAAATACAATTTGATTTTCTGTGTCATCTTGTTTACCAAATTCCTGTTCAAATGCATTTTCTAATTCTTCATCAGATAATCCTTCTACAGAAAAAGTTAATTCTTCTTGTGTTTTATTATATTTTTTTAGTAATTCAGATAGTTTCAAATTACTTTCTCCTCCTTCCTCATTTGTAGCATCAATTCTTTGTAATAATGAGTACATATGGTTTACTACACTAGACATGTCAAAATCATATGTTTTCGCTTCATTTTTGTTATTTGAATATTGCTGCAACATAGATCCTTTCATACCAGGTTTTACATGTGCCCCAAGTAAAGTAACACCAAAGAATGTAAATTCATCAATAGATAAATAATCGTTTTCTACATTATAAGAAAATTTCTTTACGTTTAACTCCACGGAAACATCTACTGTTCCTCTTTTTTTGATAATGTCTGGAGCATATGTATACTCATTAAAAATCAGACCATCTACCCAAACATATTTTTTCGTTTCATTTTCATTATCTGCAAGTAATTGAATATTGTTGTTTGCAGGGATAACACCAACAATTTGTTCAATATATTCAACCCTTTTTTCTTCGCTATTCAATTTATCCTCAGTAATAATGCGATCATGACCATTGAAATCTAAAGTTTTATTCCCATTTTCATCTTCGACCTCTATAATAGAGGCTAAAATTGGCTTTTCTGCAAAGGATGGTAATGCATTTAGCATCACATCGTCTGATATGAATGAACCATTGAGATTTTTCTGGGTATGACATGATTTAATTCTGCATTTTAACTAATGCTCGTCTTCAGTATTATCAAAACTAAATTCAGATGGGACTGAAATAATAAAACCAAGTTCTTCATTTGTAGAAAAATCATACATTTGATGATTTTTACAAAATTCCAATAGTTGCTCAAATGTCAATATCTTCAACCTTTCAATACCTCCTTTCTTAGATTATTTAAAATGTTAAAATATTTGTAAAACAAACATTTACATTACTGAAATTAAAATATATGTTTTGATTATTCATAAAAATAAAATTTCCATTTTGAGAAGTGATTAACTGAAATCCAGCTTTTTTCATCATATCTGCGGAAATCTTATCAGTTGTTAAAATAAAACTTTCCTTATGTTCCATATATATCACCCTTATGTAGTGTTTTTAGATCCTTCTTTTGTTTTGATTCCTTCGTCAGTTAAATCTTCAGGATCTTTTTCTGGTTTTGTATCACTTGTTTGTGTATAACTAGTAGAGAATGGTACCCATGTCTCATGTAGTTTTAAAAGTCGATTTTCTAAATAATCCAAATTAATTGTTTCAAAAGGGGTGAATCCGTCTAATGCAGCCACAGAAAGTTTTACAGGGACGCCATTTTGACCAGACTCTAATAACTCTTTTTTCTTTTTATTTTTGGTATAAGGCGAGACTTCCAAATATTTTACATAAGCATGGTCTCCAATTTTATAAGTTAAGTATCTGTTAACCCAATCTTGGATTTGAGGTAATAATGGTTTTAATGCTGTCAATGTATCAGATAAAATCTGTGCCTCATATATTGTTGTACCAGATTTATCATTGTCTAATACTTGAGAGCCGCCAGACATTTTTAATAAATTGCTTTGTGCATTTGCAATAATATTTACATCATCTGCGGTATTTCCCTTAAATTCAATAACATCAATAGGAAGTGGAGAAATTGCAGCACTAACTTCTCCAGGTATTAAATCAGCAAATTTATTAAAATATTCCAATGCCGTATCAATATCTACCTCGAAATCATCCGGCATATCTGTGCCAGATAGTGGTTTAAGTCTTGCAATCAAGAGTTTATATATTGAAAGTTCATCTTTAACTGCTTGGATTGATTGCAAATCAATCAAATCAATTAACGCTTCAAACAAACCAACAAATGGTGGCATCATCATTGTTTCGTCTTCAATATTAATTTTCAAACAAAATGTTCTATTTACATCAAGTTCTTGCCATCTCATTTTTGTGTCTGATTGATATACATCGTATTTTTTCTTAAACTCTTTATCCCAATATTCTAAGTTGTCTGGATATTTTCTAAAATAAGAAAAATCAAATGCGAAGTTGAATGTACCATCTATATTTACAGAACTTATTCTGCAATAATCACCAGGCAACGGCATAATATAAAATGACTGATCATCTTCATATGTGTAACCAAAAAATGCATCTTCAATCCATGAGATTAAGACGCATTTATAAATTTCACTTTCCATATCCATTTTTTTTAATTGCAATAATGTATTATAATAATCTGTTAAAATATCTTCATCTGACTTGTCTGAAAAAGCAGGGGAGAGTGGAATGACAGAAACATAATTTAGATTAACCATTTCACTATACTATTTTACCAGCCTACGATATGGGTAAGATAATCTATATAAAAATCTACTTAAATTACGTAATCTGGATTCATTTGTCTTTGGGTTTTTCATATATGTACGTAACAACTCTTTTGAATAAATTGTGAACGTTCTTGTTTCTGTTTTAGTTAAATTTGCAAGTTTAATTGTATTCATTGTTTTTGCAAATAACTCTAACTACCCATTACTTGCCTCGTATTTTTGCTTTACATCTTTTACAGAATAAGATGAGGTATTATTTTCATTTTTCAAATTATCACCTCGGTTCTTGTATTATTTAAACATAGAATTCCGTTTTCCTGTTCTCATTGGAAGTCTATGCACTAAATCATTTTTTGTATCCTTGTTGTTTTTATTTCTCATACTCTCTAAACGTTTTTCACTCAAATACCAACCAAGCATCGCTAAAACGTAAGCTCTATCATCATGCATCGTAGCTTCACTATTACCAGTTTCAGCATCTTTATGTGGTGGTAATTTAAACATATCCTTGCCACTATCACGTTTAATTCTACAAATATTTACAATTTCTTCTTTCATTGCATCTATCTGCATTAAAGAAACTTCTTCTTCTGGTGATAACTTATAAATCGTTGTTTTCATAGAATCTAATGTATCCATAGAAGCGGCAAGTCGTTCTTCATATTCTGCAACAGCTAAGTCTAATTTATTTAACTCATCTCGGATTTCTTTTTCAGATGTGTTAATTAAATTATTATCAATTGTAGAAATGTTTAAATAACCTTTATGATCGTACTTTTCTGGAAATGTAATTAAATCCGCTTCAACCATTTTGATAAGTGCTTCAAACATATCAGATTTATATTTAGATGGTTCTAGCATCTTAATTTTATGTACTGCTCTTGGGAATTTTTTTACATACTCTCTTGAAAAATTAGGGTCTATAAATCCACGCTGCATATTACCTTTAGAATCTTTCCAATCTTCAAATAAGAAATCTGGTATACTCTTACCACCACCGCCAGAACCAGCGTCAATCATAACACATTCAATATTAGCATATAAATCTGCTTTGCCATTATAATCAAGAATCAATTGACGTAACTCTTTAATTTGCTGTGGGGTAGTTTTTGGTGTTTTTTTTCTTGTGCTTAAATCCATGAAATTAACACAATTAACAATATCCATTGTCCAGCCTTTTTTCTCATCATAAATCAATTCTCCTATACCAACAACTGAATTGTCAGTAGTTCTCGCAGGGTCATATGCAAGCACAAATTTTCTGGTATTAGTATCATTATATAAAACAGGTGGACGCACATATGAATTTCTTGTAATCAATGCACGTTTAATAATTTGACCAATACCGCCATCTTCTGTAAATACATTATAGTATTCACGTAATGCTTTTTCTTGGTTAATACGCATTTCCGCATCAACAGTATCTTGAGAAAGTAGGGAAGCTGGATATAATTTCCCTTGTTTTGTAGCACGAATTACAACATCACAATTGATATCAGCAACAAAATATCTTGGATCGCCTAAAATCATTTTTTTAGAGAAGTCACGATACTTAGCATAAAATGGTGTATCAATAGATGAGGCTGATGAAATATAAACAAGTTGATTTGGTACTTCACGTGGTAAAGTTGTAATATCAATATTACCACCCATCTTAAAATTTTTATTTACGATTGTAAATGCACCATATACATTCATCATATCTTCAGATAAAAAACCACACTCATCGAAAACAACCATGTTTCCACGAGCACCTCTTTTTCTGTCAATATTAGAGTTTAATGTTTTTGTATATGACCCATTCTATAAGCTATAAAAATGACCGGATGGATTATGTATAAAACCATCTCCAGAAGCATTTTTAATTTCCAACTCTTGTTTAAAAACATCACTCAAACCAATCATTGATTCGATGTTTTTATTCGCTATATTTTCTAATGTTTTAAATGTAGTAATAGCTTGGTCACCAGATCCAGAAGCAATATATGCCCAATAATTATTAAATAACATACCTTTTGACATTAGCAGCAAATCTATTACTGTACTTTTACCAAAACCACGTGAACATACCCATAATGAATAGGGGGTTGTCCATGTTTTCATAATTGCGTATGCTTGTGCATCTAATAATTCTGCACCAATAATATCACTCAAAAATTTTACTGGATTTTCTTGCTACTATTTACGTATTTCTGCTAACCGTTTTAATGACTCTAATCTACGATTTGAAATAGAGTATTCTGTTGGTTTGATAAATATTTCGTAATTTTTTGGTATAAATAATTTATTTTCACTCATCTATATCACCTACACTGTCTTCTGTTAAAACATCGCTTGTAGATAACATAGATTGGTCTAATAGTCCTAATGAATTAAGATAATCTTTTAAATCTACATTTTCACGTAATAATATTCTTGCCTGTTCTTCAAATTTATCTGCACGCTCAATACTTTTTTGTAATAAAACTCTTTGTTCTGCAAGCATATCATTATAATCATTTTCATCGAGTTTAATTTTATTTAAAATAGATTCATTACTAATATCTGCAACTTGACGCATACCTTTACATGTATCGATATCGAATCCATTAACTTCAGCTTCACGCAAGTTCATTTCTTTTAATTTTCTTGTTCTACCAGTAAATGTATCATCACCACGTTTTACTGATTTTGTATTTTTTAGAGAAATGCAACTTTCCATAGCCAATTTTTGAATACTTGATGTAATTTTAGATTTTGTGTCCTCAAGTGCTCTGATTGTAGAAATATTTTTTTCTAGATGTGCAACATCTTTAATCAATGCAGCAATCATATCATTCATCTTTTCGATATGAGCAAAACTTTTTACAATTTCAATTACAGAACTAATTCGCATCATATCTGCACTCACGTCTTCACCAACATCACAATACCCAATAAATTGTGCATATAAAAAAGGCTTGTCTATATCCTGTTCATTTACAAACGGGTCATATCCAAGCAATCGAATTGTATCCTGTCTATTCTTTTCGTACTCCTCTAAAATTTCTTTATCTTTTGCATCAAAAGATTCTTTAATCTCTATATTCACATTTGGATTAAACATATCACTATCTTTAAAGCGTAACAAGTTATATTGTCTCATAGCAATATTTTTTGCATATGCTGTGAACACGTTTGTTTTAAGATTGGTAATTGATTGATTATTACATTCTAGGATACTTGCGTTATACACATCTTCTAAAAATGGTTTATCAACATAATCCAAATATTGTTGTAAGGTTTCCTGTGTTGGCTCTGCTTGTAACTTTGTTTTTTGGTCAATTGGCATTGCCAAGTTTGCACAACATGATTTACAGATTCTTGTTACACCAGTTTTAACTAATGGATCTGTACTCGTATAAAAATCTTCTCTTTTCTTTACATCTCCACACATATAACATGTAAAATACTCTGACCCAACTCCAACTTCTTTTAAAACACGCAACAGGTTTATTGTTGAAAGTTCTCGTAATCCGTTCTTTAATTCTTCCATTTTTAACCCAACATCTTTTGTTTTAGTGGTTTTGTTAATTCGAATATCTGATGTCCCTTTAATTGTTTTAGCCAAACAGTCACCTCCTTTTTGATTTTACAATGATATCTTCGTAGATTGATTTGCACAAATAATTTTTGTTGTCCTACAATTTTTAGAACATTCTGATTCTAAATCTTTTTTAAAAATAATACGGTCATGTTCTTCACTATGTACCAAATAAATTGCACTGCAATTTATGCTAGAATAATAATCCAATAAATGAACACGTTGCATATGGCTGGAAAAACTATGTAAATCAACAATTTGACATTTATTTTTATATGGTTTACCCATAATATTAATTGTCTGTTGTTGTGTATAATTTTTTATTTTATAAGCTAATGTATTGTTGGTAGCATACCCAATAAATAAAATGCAATCATTTTCATTTGGCAAAATACTTTGCACCCATCTAACACTTCTACCTGCGGTTAGCATACCAGATGATGCACAAATAATTTTGCTACCATTATGTCCAACCCAATATTTACTTTCTTCTGGATCTGACACATATTTAAAATTTTTCCATTCAAGCATCTTGATAAATTCTTTTTTTTGATGTTCCGGCATTATTTCTTTATAGCAATTTAATAAATTAATTGCTAACGGTGAATCAATAATAATTGGAATATTGAAATTATCTGATTTATGATATAAAGAATATAATATCCACATAATAAAGGGCATTCGATCAAGACTAAAAGTAGGTATTAACACACGACAATTACTGCTAATACAAAATTGATCGACAACTGTTTTAATCTTTTCGATATCACGGTTTATTAAACCTTCTTTCTAGTGTCTATTTGGATCTGCATAAGTACATTCACCAAACAATATATCGCAGCTTGTTATTGGCTCAAATTTTTCAATAAAAAATTTATGTTCTGCTATATATAAATTACCTAAATCAGATGTAAAGCCAATTTTTTTGCATGTTTCTCCACGATATATATATAATTCCATTTGTTGTGATCTTAAAATATGCCCAGCAGGGATATATTTAAATCCTATATCATCATTTAATTTGATGACAGTTAATTCATCAAATTCTTTGACATATTGCAAAGCGGTACTTACATCCTCCTCTGTGTAGAGTGGGGGAGTATTTTTTTTGTATTTCATATTAAGATACTCTGAATCTCTTTGATTAATAAAAGCAGAATCCATCCATACGATTTGCAATATTTTTTTACAACCTGATGGGACAATAATTTCTGCATGACAATTTTTGTTTTTATAAAGGGCAGGAATATTGCCAATATGATCACAATGACAGTGACCAACAAATATATAATTTATTTTTGCTGGTTTTATTTTTTTGATTAAATCTTTATTTGCATTATAATTATCTAATACAGTGTGTTTGTCTTGTATCATGCCAAATTCAAACAACATATGATAATCTAAAAAATTAATATATGTACAGCTTCCTGTCACACCATTCCCATTTCCACCAATTACTGAAATCCGTATTTTATCTTTTTTTGTAGAAATAAAAATCACACCCTATATTTATTATTTTTTCTTTGCAAGATAAGCAAGATAGTCCTTGTCATCGGTTTTAATACCGAGTGCTTCCCATGCTGCAAATGCAAGATAATCAATAGCATAATATTTTTTTGCAGAACCTTTTGTTCTTGAAATGCCTTTACACCCTGCATTACAATATGGCTTATCTAGCCCCATGTTAATAATAAAATCACGTTCTTGTCTTGTAATTTGCTTCATAATCATTTCTCCTTTTAATTCAATTTAATACAATTAGTTTATTATGCTCAAAAATTGTTTCACCATTCTGGTCTTGTGTTATTAATACAAAACCTTCTTTTTGGTTATCTACAAGATTACCATTATGATATAACATTTTTGACGTGTCACAAAAAGCACCTTGCTCATAAATATTTGTATCTCCAATTTTGGTATACCCAACTCTATGTGTATGAGCCATAACAAGATTTTTAAAAACATATCCATTTTTCTTAAAATACAGCATTGCGTTTTCAGAAGTTTTTAAAATACCTTTGGAATATGCAGAAGGGTGGCAAAATATTGTATCACCAATTTGACAAAACCAATTATGTGTATAGATTATTTCAATATTATCGAACATTTGTTTTATTGGCGTATATTCAATTTTTGTACCATTTCTTTTATCAAAATGTCTAAAACCATCTTCGATAATCAATTCAAGTGAAGTTTCCGGCATTAATTCAAGTAAATCGCTGTCTAAATTCTTAGCTAGATATTGCTGAAAACGAATATCATGATTTCCATAATTAATCTATACTGTGCGTGGTTGCAAATATGAAATTAGGTCAATTAAATATTGTCTTGCCTTGATAATTTCCTCCATTGGACTAATCCGATATGCTTTGCTAAATTTAGAAATTGCTTGCATATCACAAATATCTCCATTTAAAACTAAAACATCAATATTTTTATAATGTTCAAGTATTGTATATTGTGTTTCAAATGGAATGTGTAAATCAGACAAAGATAATATTCTTTTCTTTAACCCTAAATTTTGTTGAATATAATTATCATATTCTAATAAACCATAAGCAGTTTTCCGCAAATGATCTCCAGTCACATTTAGGTTTAGTAAATCTGCAATTTCTTGCCAATCCAAATCAGTTTCTTTGTTAAATTTTGCTTTGCAACATCTTAATTTCCATTCAAATAAACTTTCATGCTCCAGTTTTTCCAAATTACTAATACCAAATCACCTCTTAGATTTTATTTGTAAAATAAAAAGAGGCAGTTTATCTGCCTCTATATAATACGCCCTTGAGCCACTTAGGTAATCAAGGTACTCTCGCAATGTTATTTGCTATATTGGAAATTGTCGTACCAACTTAGTATCATATACGACCGTCTTGTTTTTCCTACAAGAATTTTTTATGAGTTAACTAAGTAGGATGTTTTAGAAAAAATTCTAATCACGCTATTGTGACTATCAGTCACGATAAGCAAATCAATCTTTCAACCAATAAATGTACAATAAATTATTTTACTCTGATCATTAGCGTTGGAATTATGTGCTTGTACTTATACTGACGTTAGACTGATTTACTAGAGTTGGAATGACGGGATTTGAACCCATACCTTCTTGAACCCAAATCAAGTGCACTACCAAATTATGCTACATTCCATTAAAGTGTTGTAATAGTGATTAATTTAATCCTTTGGTTTACAAGCAAAGAAGTAAAAGAACAAAATTACAACACATAAGTAGAGAATAAATAAGTCATTAGTTTTTGCAGTCATTTACAAACATATTATCCTCTATTGTGCAATATAGCTATTAAAGCAGCTAGTAAAATGGCTAGCGAAAAAGCCAGCAAAATGGATAGTAAAGAAACTAGCAAAATAGCTATATTATATATAATCATATGAATTATGATTATAAAATTGGAGTAGCGGGATTTGAACCCACACTTTCCTAATCCCAAATCAGGAGCACTACCAAATTATGCTATACCCCATTATAAGATAGACTAGCTGATCTTTTATTGTTGTTGATTTTAGTTACAATAATTAAAATAAAAAATCAATTATAAAGGCAGAAAGCTCACAAAAACTGCTATAAATAAAAATTGATTTTAACAAGTTTCCAACTAGTCTATCTTAATACAAATTTACTACTAGATGCTGCGAGTAGAGGGAATCGAACCCACTCGAACCAAAAGATATCTGATTTACAGTCAGACCCGTCTCCTTAACGGTTTATACTCGCATATTAAAAAGCGTACTTATTTACAAAATAATCGGGACAAAAATTCTATAAACAAATACTATGCATTAACTTCCTAACAACAATGCCATATTTGTTCCCATCTCAACTTATGCCATCCTTGCAAAAGAAAAGATTTTATCTTTTTAATTTTTACCAAACATTTTCCACTTATAGCATGACATAGGTGAGTCTGGTTTAAGCATCATACGGGATTCGAACCCGTTCCCACAGATTGGAAGTCTGTTATACTACCAATATACTAATGATGCAAAATTCTATATTGTAAAAATTAATTTATAATATAGAAATAAACTTTTAATCTTTATGATTTAAATTTTCTAACTAAATTTCATAATGTATTTCAGCATGACAATTTGCACATAGCAAATCACATTTTTCTGCTTCTTTTTTAAATTTTTTCCAATTACAAGAGCCACTCTTTAATCCTAATGAAAATTCTTTTTCGTTTGGATCTTTATGATGAAATTGTAAAGCCCCTACATACTTATCATATCCACATCTTTCACATTTACCACCACGTTCTTTTATTATTTGTTTTTTCATGGCTCGATGCAACGGTGTATAATCACCATTTCTACCAGATGGGCTACAATCATAACAATATTTTCTTTTCCATTCTGTATGTTTTGATATTTTAAATTTTGCACCACATATTTCACATGCACGTTCCTCATTTAAATCCAAACTAGAATCACCTCTTATATTTTATAATAAATTGGGGTGACGGGACTTGAACCCGCATAACACGTTTTTATCGGTGTTTAACACGGTTTATAAGACCGCTGCTAGACCAATTTAGCTACACCCCAATATTATTATCTGGCAATTCACCAAAAAGCCAGATAATAAAATAACACTTTACGAAAAGTTAAGGATATTTTTATTCTAATAAATCTTCAGAATGTAAAAATTCTATAGATGCATCTGTGATTTGTCCTGCATTTAATGCAATTTTAGCCGCCTCATATCTATCAACAAAATCTCCTTTATTTGTTAAAAACCCTTGTACAGCAGTGTTTTTATTATAGGAAATATTGTTCATTTTCATTATTGAAAAAATTTTTGCATGACTATCAGCAGAAAGGACAAACCATTTGTTAGAGCCTATCTTCTGAAATTTAATTGCAGCCCAATCAATAAATGTCAAAAAATCACCTCAAATTTTTAAAATAGGCGAGAGGGGACTTGAACCCCTACGCTATAAGCATAAGAACCTAAATCTTACGTGTCTGCCAATTTCACCACTCGCCCATGTAGCGTGATAATGGTTGGGAATGAACGCTATTAGTTGGTACAATAACCTTGAAAAGATAATAGAATTGATTGTTCTTCTTACACATTTAAGTTGGATAACAATATATGTTGTAAATAATTCTAAATTTTTAATGCACAACATAATAGTCATGATTCACTCAATGTTCACGCTAAATACACCTGACGGGAGTCGAACCCGTATAGTCGTAGACCGCAGAATTTTAAGTTCTGTGCGTATACCAGTTCCGCCACAGGTGCATAGAACGAATAGGGTGGGATTCGAACCCACGGAGCGTTTCCGCCTCATCAGTTTTCAAGACTGCTTGCTTATGTCCGCTTGCATACCTATTCATAAAATGGGTTATGAGGGAATCGAACCCACTAGAATCGCAATGATAACGGTTTTAGAGACCGCCCTGCCTCCTTATCAGTTTAATAACCCATAGATAGCAGCAACAGGAGTCGAACCTGTAACTTCAGATAATGAGTCTGACGAGATACCATTTCTCTATGCTGCGATAATGGTACAGATGAACTGTACCAAAATGTAATAACCAATACAAAATATTACAGGGAGGTGCAATGTATTGAATTATACATAAGGTGGATAGGAAGTATTGGACTTGAACCAATAACACCTAGAGCTTCAATCTAGTGCTCTACCAATTGAGCTAACTCCCTACAGTGTAAAAACGGGAAATGTGAGACTTGAACTCGCAACCCTCCGGTTAACAGCCGGATGCTCTGCCAATTGAGCTAATTTCCCATATAGAGCTGAAGAACGGACTTGAACCGATAACCTTCTGATTACAAATCAACTGCTCTACCAATTGAGCTACATCAGCATATAACAGGCAGTAAAGGAGTCGAACCTCTATCTTTGGTGTTGGAGACCATTATTTTGCCATTAAACTAACCGCCTATAATGCCCAAAATAAATTGGGCAATGATGATATTTATGTACCGATGGTCATCACTCCACCACCCGAAAGGAATAAATTTTTAATATAACAACAATTACATAATATGTATAGCAGGAGAACTTGAAAGGAGTACCATATCCAATCAAACCAATCATGGATAATAATGGATAAAAAGAGACAATTGTTTATTGTAATTGTTATTATGAAGCAGGGCTAGCTGGATTCGAACCAGCGAATGCAGGAGTCAAAGTCCTGTGCCTTACCGCTTGGCGATAGCCCTATATTACAGTGCAGTAAATACAGCCAAGTACAAACAACTGCGTCTTAATTATTCATTACGCTCAAACTTTATCTTGGATTTTATCGAAATTTATGTTTTATTATATAAGTTTTGGTAAAATCAAGATGTTTAAAATATAAATGTTGACGCAAGAATTATAAATGATGAATTTTCATTAAGTAACCAGCCGCTATAAAAATATATTAGAACTATTATTATAACCTATACGATTATCATATCTTCTTGGCATTTGATTTTAACCCAAATCAAGAGGGGAATAATTGTTCATTGTTTTCGTATTTACTGCACCGATCTTATTACATCACACCTCAATAAATGTGATTGAATTTTGAACTACAAGAGCTGTATTCACAGCGGATTTAAAACCTTCGATTTCATCAGAAAGGGTTTTCATCTTCTGTTCAATGCTGATCGGGTCTACCAGTGCATAATCATTGTTTGCATGATAATCTTCAGACAGCCTTTTGATTGCATCTGAATCGGGTGATTTATCAGAAGATTTACCAGCATATGTCTCAATGAATTTATCAATCTGGTCATTAACCTTTTTATTATTTCTTTCCATTTCGTTTGTTGTTTCTGCGAACTGCTCAGAAAGTTCTCTCAGCAGTGCTTCTTTATATTTAATAGATGTTTTTGTTTCAATAGCTGTTGCTACTTTCATAGTAACACCATTGATTGTCACATCTGTTACTGCGTTAGAGTATACAATTGCAGCTTTAATCTTATCTCTCATATCAATCAGATCTGAAACAGACTGATATGCAGCTTTTGCTTCTTTTTCAAATGTTTCTTTATTTTTATGACCAATTTTATCAGAAGATTTTTTGGCACACCCAACAAAAATCACATTGTATGTTGCTTTCTGAATTCTTGATTCCAGAAGTTTCAGTTCATTCAGAGCTTCTGTAATAGTCATTCTTCTTTTCATTTCGCCCATATCCGTTTCCTCCTTATTGTTATCCCTTGTTTCTATATGCTGCGTTCATTTTATTTTTAAAAGCATTTGAAACATGTGCTGTAATTTTTAGCCTTTCTGGGATAATACAATTTCTGCCTTGTGCGGCAATCTACATTTCTTTTTCTGGTAAAACTTCAATTCTTAGTTTGACACCATGCATTAATTTAACTTCTATGATTTCTTCTTTTCCAATTCCTGTAATCTAATCACAAATACAATCATCAAATCCAACAAGTATTTCATTTACAGCATTAGCAAAAAAATTTAATTGTTTTGCAACATCTTTTGAGACTTCTTTTCGATTGATTTTATTTACTGTTTTCCCATTCATTCGAACAACATATCCAAATCGTCAATGATTTTATGGCAAATGCCATATTCTAAAGCCTCTGTAGCTGTTACATACCATTCAGTGCTAATATTTTTATCTACTGTTTTTTCATTAATGGATGTATTATTTGTAATATGTGATTTCAGGTTATCAATTTCTCTAACATACTCTGCTACTTGAGAAACAATTTCATTATATGTTCCACCGAACATACCAGAGCCTTGATGAAGTAAAAATAATGAATTTGGCATTGCGTATCTTTCATGACATGCAAGATAGATAAAACATCCTGCACTATGAGCCATACCCATATTAATACCAATGATTTTTGTTTTAGATGTTCTAATGATATCAATCATTGCATTGTTGATTTCAATAGAACCACCAGGGCTGAAGAATAAAAGTCTAATAGGTTTTCTTTCGTTTAATGGTTTTCCATGGTCTTCCATATTCCACATAATAATGTATTTACCAAACTCTAAAAACCAGTTATCAACTTCTGTGTCTAACCACAAAATTCTATTTTCCAAATTTTTATACTATGTAACTAATTCCGGTGAGGGTAGTTCCAGATTATGAATTTGTTCTGGAATCATAACGCTAACCATTTCGTTATCACATGCTTTTTTATTTATAACAAACACCTCTTATCCATAAACATTCTAAAAAATGCTTTTATATTTTTTTTCTAAAATACTAATTTTCTTAACTTCTGAACATAGTATATCATATAAATTTAAAAAAGTCAAGCTAAATTTTGCTTTTGTTTTGCGTAAAAAATGTTTCTCTATATCATATTAGAAAAAAAAATTACGACTCCTAAAACATATAGAGAAACCATATTAAAACTCAAATTTTATCTTTTTTTGTGCTGTCCACGGATTTGTTATTTAGTCTGCGTTCTTTTTCTTTTTTTGCTTTATATTGTTTTCTATAAATATCATAACATTCTGGGCAACGAAAAGAATGATTATTTTTGCTAGATACAATAAATGCAGAACCACAGTCAATACAAACAATTTGCTTCTTTTTAATAGGCTCAACACAGTTCCTACAATATATTTTTGTTTTTGCTTTATTTTGTTTTTCATACTTTCCACATTTAGCACAATAAAAACCATTGCCAATTAAAACCATATACTGGTTTCCGAGATCTTCCATATGATATACATGATAATCATTACCATCATAAATATTTACTACACGGACATTAGTGTTATCGCATTTCATTGAAAATTCTATCTATCCTAATTTTTTAAGAGTATGTAATAAATATAATTTTGAAGATTTTTCCCCAGACAAATTTGCTATACTAAATAATTGCGTCAATTTGATATTGACCCAATTATTATTTTTTTGATTAATTGCATTATAATATTTAGCAAAACACAAACATGTAAAAAATAATTTTTGCAAATTATAATCTGTAAGTAATCCTATTTTATCCATATCTGATTGACTAATTGGCAAATAATCAATTTTTAATAGGGGATACTTTACAGCTGTTTTAATACGAGAAATTATAGCATCATACCATTCAGTATAGTTATAGTCTTCGTAACATTCAGACATAAAAATATTTATTTTATCATAAATTTCAGAATTACTTAAATGTTTTTCATGATAATACTATCTTGCCAATAAACTAATCGTATGAGAGGGTTTTCTCCCTATAATTCCTTCTTGTAAAACATATTCAACATATTTTAACTCGTTCAAAATGAATAACATTATACCAGATCACCACCTTCAATTAATTTTTCTTTCATGCTAAACCTATAACCACAATAAGTAATATCGCCATTATCATCTTTTTCTGGATATGTAATTTTCATATTGTTCTTTTTTAATAGATTTTCAACAATAACATCTCCACATAAATCCCACGCAAATTGTTTTGATTTATTATTCGAATAACAAAGATCAATAACAATATTACATAAAACATATTTATTGGGGCATATTTCATAACATTCTTTAATAAATAGCTCTCTGAATGTATTTCTGGCGGCAATACGCTCATCATCTGATATATTAAATGTTTTTACATCTTGCGAAAACTGCTGCACACGTCTTCCATATTGCTCATAAATTGACTGAACCAAATTATATTGTTCATCTGTATACACAATATCAGACTTTAATATGCTGCTATCAAAATCAGGGTATTCGTATTTTGTATTATCAAAATCTTCAAAGATATTACAAATTTTATTTACTAGACAATCTGTTGTCGTTACAGGTAAATTCGCTTTATAATACTTTAAAAATTCTGAAACATCTGGTTCTGGGTTATCATCCTTTAATAAATCAATTAATGATTTCCCAAACATCATATGGCTTTTTTCATCACAGCTCGTAATCTATTTATTATAATCTGATTTTAAATAATCGTAATTATAAATAAAGAAATATGGTTTTTTATTTGCGACAATAGTTTGGTTGAATTTTTTTTGATTAATTGTTTCCTCGCAATCATCGTCTAAAATTTTATTAACTTTATTGTCATACCAATGTCTTGGCATTGGTTTTGCAATAATACCTTTTGCTTTATCAATTGCATTTTGCTGTAATAATTGACCACACAAAATTCTATATTGTAAAACTTTATATTCTTCACTATCCTCTGGGAACATGGATTGTAAACAAATTTGGGAAGTAATAATATTTGTAGTTGAACCAATAGCATCACCAAAGCTAAGTTTATTTGATAGAATTAAATCTTCTTCTGTCACAATTTTCTTTTCTGCTTTTCTTTGTATGCACTGTATTACTGGTAAATTTTTTGTATTTTTCAATAATACAGGATTATTTGTTGTAAAAAATAAATCACCATCATGGTCAGAGCCGTTTAATGCTTCACTTGTTGTATCCCAGCTGTTAAGTAAAATACATGTTGTAATATATTTATACCAATAATCAACAGCACCATTAGAAATTGGTTTTAGCTTTCGAATATTATTTGCAGATGTCATTGGAGCACGAAAACAAACTATTTCATCAACATTCCGGTCAGACCAGTATTTATGATAACATTCTCCTTTTTTTAGTAACCCAGTTACTTTTAATCCAAACATACTTTGAGCAAGAGAGTAGGGGTCTCCACCAGTAATAGCAAAATTCCCCTTGACTTTAATAACACCAATCTTAGCTTGTTTTATTTTCTTTTTCATCATATGCTAGATTTTACTTCTAACGAACGGATCATTAATCAATCTATTATCAATCATCAATGCCTTCGAAAAATTATATAAATCTTGAGACCAAACATTTTTACTGTTTAAATTTAATCCGCACAAAAATAAAATTGATTTTCTCCAATCCATACCAGATACATCTTTAAATTCTTGTAGGGTAGGGGAGATAAGTTCAAAAACTTCTTCGTCCGATAATCTATAATTTTGCAAAAATTGATAGTTTGTATTTCTTTCATTGTCAAGTTCTTGAGGGGCTGTTTTTGACACAGCAAAGTTATAACCATTTTCAATGGTATTTATCCAATAATCTTCCCATGAATTATATGAATCCCATAGTTTTAGCATTGATGTAGTTAAAATAACTTCTGCATCTCTGACATCACGCTCATCGCCCCATGCATCTTTTACAATATATGTTCCAGCAATTTTTTCTGCAAAATCAATAAAATCAAATGTAAACAACATTCCTTTAGTCCATGGCAACCCTCTAGTGTTTAACGCTGGTATAAATTCTCCTGGCTCACCGCCTAATTCTATATTCCATCTCCATGAAGCCTGTGGCAGCATAAATCCATAACCATCACTATCTATTAATGTGATTTCCTGATTTTCAAGATATGATAGGGTGGGTTCGTCACCATCGCTATCATCAATTCTAATCACATCCTCAAAAAATGTAGTTACACAATCAGGAACAACAATAATACCATTTGGATTAGACACTGGGACAGATCCGCTGCAAATCAATGCTTTATATGCCTCTAATTTTGCAGGAATTAATGGTTTATCCTTTCTTCTACCATTATCAATCTTATATTGTAATTTGTCATACACATGTTCACTTACGTAAACAATTGTTGAGTTTTTGATTCCTCCATTTGTTCCAAGTAACCTTTTATACTTTATACCATTAATAGAAAAACCTTTATTAGCTCTGTCGTAATCGCTTTCCCGATCGATGATTAGACACATATAATCTTTTTGGAATTGTGTTTCATATAACATATTATATAAATTTTGTATCCTAGATTTATTGTTTTCAGATACAGGCATATTTTTTACACGTTTAATTTCGGCTTTTAACATTTTTGCTTTTCTGTCTGTGTTAACGCCGTTCAGTTCATCTATAAAACGTAATATTTGGCTATCAGCAAGATCAACAATATCAATTTTATTCTTCATGGCTTCAGATAATGGTAAAATTAAATTCCACCCAGCACGTCTTAATCTTGCACTATGCAGCTTCTAAATATATTTATGACATGATATTTGTTTTATAATAATCACCCCCATAAATCAGATGAATTCTGTGCATTGAATCCCATTTTCACAAAACCATTTTGCAACTAAATGTCTATGACAAAAATCTGATGGTTTTTCATAACATACAAGTGCAATATGAAAATTATTATTTAAATGCAACATAGATGTTGTATTATCTTTTACATTCTGCGGAAGCATATCATATAAATCATTTAAAACCTGATGTGGCAATAAACAACTTAAAACTTCGCTGTTAAAATGCTCAATATAATAATTATCATCATGTGTTTTTTTCCATTCAGTAAAAAAATTGTATTTTGGTACAAGTTTTTTATATTGCAAACCAGTATGCCAAGATGGTGCTTTCGCACATATACTGATGGGTATAATATTTGATGGAAGATTTCTTAATTTAGCAAAATATGTCGTATAAATCATGAATTACACCTCTCAAAGTTTTTATTATCATGTATATTCCCTATGATTTTACAAGAATATTCTGCAATACCAAGCCATGTGCTTAATCTCACTCCATGAACATGGAATACACCATCTTGAAATACAACTTCACCACATTGCTTATCTTTCCAACTGACGTTCAAAATATCACCTTCATAGATACTATTACCATCTACATCTTCCATACCAGTGTATTCACATACAGTATCTGGATGCACATGATAATATTTCAATGTTTTTGGCATTCCCCAATCTGCGAAATGATTTACAGAAATAAATAAAATCTAGTTTTCATGTGGTTCATTAAAACAATAATTTGGAGTTATATTGCATGGAACACCATATACCCATTGATTTGTAATTTTATCTTTTGCTTTAAACATAATATCTCGCAATTAAATCACCACACAATTTTAAATAATTTCATCTGCAAATCCCAATTTGATAGCATTTTCCGCATAAATGTAATAATCTATTTTATTTTTTCTGATTTTATCAACCAAATTTTTTTTGATTTTTGTTTTAGATAAAATATATTTTTCTAATTCTTTTTGTGATTTGTCGTACATTTTTCTGTATTCAAAATTATCTTGGTATGTTGTATGTTTATTACTATGAGACATTTGATGATACATTAATTCTGCATGTTTTCCAATAAATCTTCTATGTCCAGAAACAAAAATGGTACAAGCAGCACTATACGCATATCCATTACAATATGTATGGATTGGCGTTTTACTGTTTTCAATAATTGTTATTAAAGACCACATATCACAAATATTTCCACCGCAAGAATTGATATATAATTGAATTGGCTCTCTTGAAAATCCGATTTCTTTTTTTTCTTTTCTATCATCATTTTTTATGATTTCAAGAAGAAAAAATGTAATCTTGCCAATTGTAATATTATCTATAATATCCGAAAGATAAATAATCCTTTGTTCACAATCAATATAAATATTATCAATATTTCCCATAATATCACCTCTTAATATCATTCAGCCGGAGAGGGGAATGGCATCCAGTGTGTTACACGTCCTTTAAATATTTTGATTTCTGTTCTCCATTCTCCATCAACTGTATGTCCAATATCTGTGATTCTTTCTCCGTTTTCTAGTTCAAATGTAATTAAAACTTTTTCTGAAATTTTAAGGAACATACACTGATTCCATTTTTCTGTCCCGTAATATTTTGAAAAAGTGCTATCTTTTTCATCTGGCATTTTTTCCGTTGTACTTATCCACTACATTACATCACCTAGTTTCATTTATTTTTTAATTTCAACAGTACATAGTGTATCATTATGGCTACCACAATGTGCAACAATTAATACTTCTGCCATTTCGAATCCTCTTGTTTTACCAACACCATTTGTATTCCATCCAAACCAAATAGCTATGCCATTTGGTTTTAAAATTCGTTGTATTTCGTCTAAATGTTTTTTTTCTCCAATTTGCCGATGTATCTAAGGCTGTTACTTCTTTACCTACATTTTTATAACTTTCTGATACCTGCCTTGTAGAATATGGAAAATCGTACAAAACAACATCAATACTGTTATTATCAAACATCTTCAAAAAATCAAATGCATCCAGATGAAAATCCGTATTAAAATCTGGATTTAAGTCATTTGTAACTGTTGCAATTTTGCTATTGTTCGCAAACGGATCAATAATCATTTGATTACTATCAATCTATTTTTTAATCAAATCTTTAATTGGTTTGATTTTAAAAGTTTCTTTATTTGGCATTGCCCATATTCTATCTATAATCATAATTTAATACCTCTCACACCATTAAAAATAACCATATATCTTACGCATTTAAAAAATAAACCATTTTTATAAATGGATAGATAATCCATAAAAAACAAATAAGTATATATAGGGTAATAAACGCAAATTTTTTACACTATCCGTTTTCCTTTTGTATTAGCATAAATTTCATTGCTAGACAACCAAAGATAATAAATGCGATCTTGTCAATAATAAAAAATATATTATCCATGTTTACCTCCTAAAATATAATTTCATTCTGTCATTCTTGCACCGCAATGTGGGCAAAAATTAGACTTCAACATATAACCAAACCCTGTTTCTAAAACGAAACCTTTACAAACAGAACATTGATAAAATTTAGGGCTATTAGGTGTATAACCCTCACTGGGAATCCAGAAACGAATTCTTATTTCTTCTGTTTTCAAGTCATTTTGTGGCTTTTCCATTAAACAATCTGTACACACATCATAGGTGTTTATAAGATTTCCGTTTTCATCCATATACTTTACTTTACCTACTTTTTCTACAATTTCTCCGCAAATATCACATCTCTAAAATGTGCTCATACCTCACACCTCATTAATCTAATGATTCGTTATATAAATCTTCGCTGTTTTCTTTCATAAATTTCGAGATTCTTTGATAACCAGTTGTATTGATTTCTTCTGTAAAACCTCTAAATTTTACTCTCGCAGGATATGCACCAACAAATTCTCCTTCGACCACATCAACACAGATCGCCCAGCCAAACGTATGTAATATCATGTTAATAAACCATAACATTCCAGAATCTCTGAATTCTCCCCAGCTCTTACCTTCAACCATATCAATCAACCACCTCGCATCTAAAAATAATAGGGAGCAGGGCAGTGGTTTTTTCATTCGTCCATGGTTTATCTGTGTTTGCAAATTTTTCATCATATTCGTTTACAACTACGATATTTCCAATGGTATATTTGAATTTGTAATTCCCATAACCCTCTGGAATTTTGATATTTTTGTTATATGTTTTTAATTCTAAAATTTTTAAAACGCAACGATGAGCACATTCTGCCTCATAACAAATTGAACCATCATGCTTTTCAGATGATGTTGTAAAATATTCAAAATCAGCTTCTGGATCATATGTGATTTCAATTTCAATATTTAATTCGTTGCTATCATCGGTAAAATTAGAGATACTCTTATGGTCTTCATCAAATTTTAGAAAATGCTCTGGAGATACTTCATACCAATCATCAAAAGATAATTTCATGTTTGTATTATCCTGGTTTTCTATTCTTGATTTGATATATTCTATACTTTTGCTCATTAAACCACCTCTTTGCAAGCTAAATTTTGCTTTTAAGAATTAAAAAAATATAGCATAATGTTTTATGCTTATTTTCCAATGTCCAATAGTAAATTTTAAACTTCAAATATTCGGATGACCAATTTATCACCTGAAATACATAATATTCTGTTTTCCAATGTCCAATAGTAAATTTTAAGGTAAAACAGGGTAGTATGTATTATTGCTCAAACCGTTTTTTCATTCTGTCAGCAGCAGCACGTTTTTGTTCTTCTGACATTGTTCTATCTTTACCACGGATTGAAATAAATCTTTTTGGGAATTTATATGTCTTTCCATATTCTGTTTCTGTAACTACAGAAAACTGTTTTGGATTATTTTTCACCAGCTTATCCATTCTGGTGATGAATGTTTGATCTGAACAATACATGAATGCAAACTCGCTATTTCGTTCTGCCACGATGGAAATTTCTTGTTCGTCTTTGCTAAGAGCCATAATGCCACCCCCTAAAACAATCTTAATTATTCTTTTGAACATTTTGTTTTATAAGGATTTTACCATAAAAAGACAGAAAAGTCAATCTAAAATTTGCTTTTGAAAAACTGTTTATTATATATATATATATAT
>OLVR01000419.1_pt1 | contig 57965 bp, 48 predicted proteins | sample 1673261 | NCBI WGS metagenome assembly OLVR01 (sample SAMEA3178938, study PRJEB25190) | human gut metagenome | biome: human gut; feature: human-associated habitat; material: faeces | place: Austria | collected 2013 | reverse complement strand
TCTGCTGCTCGGTGCGGGTATCCACAGCCGGGGTGTTGTCCTCGGTGGACGCGGCAGGGGCAGCGGGCTTCACAGTGTCGGTCTTGGCATTGTCGCCCTTAGCGGTATCGTCGGTCTTGGTGTCGTCCGCTTTGGTAGTATCGTCGGTCTTGGTGGTGTCGCCGGCGCCGGGGCCGGTGAAATCCCAGCTGTCGTCGGTGGACGTCTGGCCGTCGCCGGTAACGGTGACGGTGGCCTTGTCGATCTCGCCGCCGATGAAGCTGCGATCCATCAGGGTGACGGTGCAGGTGCCGGGCATCATGGCTTCATAGGTGACGGTGGTCATGCGGCCGGTGGTCTCGGTGCTGACATATTTCAGCACACCCTCGGTGTCGGCCATGTTGGGGCCGTGCTCGATGTACTCGCTGCTCAGCAGCCAATCCATGTAGCCGGAGTAGCTGAACGACCAGGTCTGGCCCACGCTGATGGTGGCGTCCGAGATGGAGTAGACCTGATCCGCGAACGCGCCGGTGGCCATAGCGCAGGTCATGGTGAGGGCCGCGCCCATGGCGGCGGTGGTTTTCAGTAACGCAGAGTGTTTCATAATAAAATCCCCTTTTTACGTTTTTTTGTATGTAAAGCGGGTGGACATCCGATCGGCTGCTGTCCGCCCGCCCATACACGGTCGTTGTCTGTATCGACTGTACCCAGTATAGCAGGCGGCCCGCATTTTTTGGGGGAATGTGTATGAAACGTCGTCGAATGCGTATGAACGACCCATCCCCGCTCGCGGAGGGGTCAACGCTCTATGAAAATGGGGCTGCACCGTAGGGGCGGGGCTCTGCTCCGCCCGTAGCGTGAGGGTAAACGGTCGTTTGCCCGAAGGTTGAGGGCCGGGCATGCCCGGCCCCTACGGGGCAGCGGTGTTTTAATGCGGCGATAACGGAACGGTTGCTGCCATCAATCCGCCATGACATACTCCTTATACTTGTAATCCGCTTCGGTCACGGTATCGAAACTGTAATCCTTCGGCACTTTGGCGACGGTGTAGTTGATTTCCTCGGTCAATACACCGTCGGTGTAGGCCGTGCGGGCGATGATGTTGCCGTCGTCGTCATAGGTGTAGGTGTAGTTCGTGACCGATTCCGCACCGGCAAGATCGCCGAAATCATAATAGCCCGAGCCGCTCTCGTCGAGTTCATACCGCGCAAATCCGTTTTCCAACTGGCTCACGTCGTGGAGCGTGATTACCTGGGGTTTCTGGTCAACAACGTTGTAATTCCAGAGCTTCTGTGCGGTCACATTGCCGTTTTCGTCGTAGTAGCTCGTCAGGAACGGCTTGCCATAATCGTAGCTCGTCTCCTCGGTCTTGTACTCATCGACGCCCTCGTACTGGGTGTACACTTCCTCCTTGCGCAGCACACCCTCCGGTGAGTAGGTGCGGTAGGTGTGGGTGCGGCTGTCGTAGACCCAATAGTCGCTTTCCTCGGTGTAGTCCTCGTCGGTATACATGTAGGTATAGGTGGCCGCCACGTGGCCTATCAAATAGCCGGTCTTGCTGGTTATGCGGCCCTGGTCGTCATAGGTGTACGTCCAGTCGGTGACGTTACCGGATTCCAGCGGCTTGTCGGTGTCGTAGTGGGTCACGTTGCCGTGGTCGTCGTAGGTGTAGCTCTCGGTGTAGAACAGGTCAGGGTTGTAGGCCTGGCGGGTCAGCAGATTGCCGTCCTCGTCGTAGGTGTTGGTGTAGGTCTGGCCCAGGCCGCTGTCCGACGTGATGTTGCCGTGCTCGTCATAGGTGTAGGTGCGGGTGTAACCGTTGTAGGCGTAGGTTTCGGTGTAGTCGGTCAGCGCGCCGTCGGCGTTGTATTGCAGGGTGGCCGTGCCACCGGTCAGCTGGTCGTAATTCACGATTTGCGTCGGCAGCGAGACGGTAATGCGGGTCAGGGCTTCCAGCCGTGAGGCCTGTGCGGTCATGTCCGCGCCGAGGCTGGCGGCGGCGGTCAGGTCGGCTTGCGCGGCGTCGGTGTCGCCCATGTCCATATAGAGATCCGCGCGGGTCAGATAGACATCGGCGTTTTCGGTGCCGATTTCATCGATGATGTAGGTCAAGTCCGATGTGGCGGCGGCGCTGTCACCCAACTGCACATACGCCTGTGCACGGCCCCAGTAGGCGGGTTCGCTGCGGTCGTCCACCCGGATGGCGCGGCTGAACATCGTGACAGCCTGGGTGTATTCGCAGTCCGTCAGGTATTTTTCACCCATCGTCAGCGCCCATTTCATCCGCGGCCCGGGGGCGAAGATGAGGAAGAGCATACCGAGGGCCAGCAGGATGAGGATTATGGCAATGATGGCAAGCGGGTTGATTTTGCGTTTTTGAGGTTGGGTGGGCATGGGGGAACAGCTCCTTTTGGGGGATTTATAAGATAAATGGGTGATTACGAGATGGTGGCGGGCGGCATATATGCCGCCCCTACAATGCGACGATGATTCAATCGTGCAATAACGGTAAAGCCCCAACAGACTATCAGTAGATGACCTCGCCCTCGGCAGAGACCATGAACTCCTCCCCGACCGGTTCGGCGACATGGTCGAATATGTACCCAAACACGTACTGCGTGCTATCCATGGTAAGGCGGCCATCCTCGGTGCGGGTGTAGGTAATTAGGTGGCCCAAATCATCCTGTGCAATGCTAAAGTAAGAAGGCAGCCCATCCTCATTGAACTCTATGTAAGAGGCCACATCGGGAAGGTAGGTGAACAAGGTATCAATGGTGCCGTCCGCTTTCAGGGTCATTTCATGAATTTCCAGTATATAGTGCGGATCATCCATCGCGTTGACCTGCGCTTCGTCAAAGGCTGCGGAGGCCTTTCCGTCCGTGTAGTCGATGTAGAGGTCATACCCATCGAGCGTAATGTGGGTCAGACGGCCGTCCTCATCATAGAAGAAATCGCCGTTGCCAGTGCCGTGGAAACGGAACTCCCTTGGGTGCTCGGCTTTTTCCTCTTCGGGGGCTGCGGTGCTCTCCGGCTCCGGGGTCGGTTCGGGGGTGAGGGCGGCAAGGGTTTCCTCGGCGGCGGTCGTGTCTGCGCCAAGGCTGGCGGCAGTGTCGAGGTCGGCCTGGGCGGCGTCGGTGTTGCCCTGCATCGTGTAAGCCTCGGCACGCTGGATATACACATCCGCATCGTCGGTGGTCAGTTCGTCAATGACAAACGTCAAATCCTCGACCGCGGCGGCGGGCTGGTTCAGTTGGATATACGCCTCGGCGCGGCCAAGATAGGCGGGTTCACTGCGGGCATCCACTCGGATGGCGCGGCTGAACATGGTAACGGCCTGGGTGTAATCGCATTCGGTCAGGTATTTTTCACCCATAGATAAGGCCCATTTCATCCGCGGCCCGGGGGCAAAGATGAGGAAGAGCATACCAGCCGCCAATACAAGCAGGATGACAGCGACGATAGCCAATGGGTTGATTTTGCGTTTTTGGGGTTGAGTGGGCATGGGGAAACAGCTCCTTTTAAGGGGATTTATAAGATAAATGGGTGGTTGGGGGATGGTTGCGGGCGGCATATATGCCGCCCCTACAATGCGGCGTTGTTTTAATCGGGCAATAGTGGCATGGTCGCCGGGAGGGATAAATCCCTCCCCTACAACTTAACTTATCGTCAGGCGCAGTTGGGCGTTGCCCATTTTGATGATGCTGCCGTCTGTCAGGGGACACTCGGTCGTGATTTTTTCGCCGTTGACCTTTGTGCCGTTGGAGCTGCTCCGGTTCACAAGCACCACATCTCCGCCGCGCAGGCAGAGGTCGCACTGGTGGCGCGAGATCGAGGGGTCATAGTCCAGCACGATGCGGCACAGCCCCGGGTCGCGCCCGAGGGAGACCGTGCCGTCCAGCGGGAAGGTGACAGTATGGGCCGGGTCGGCCAGGTCGGTCAAGGTCACGGTCAGCGGGGCGGCGTTCCCGCCAAAAATTGCCGCGGTGCCGCCAAACATAGTCGCCTCGGCCATCATGGTGGCGGGTGCGTCCGACGCGGCGGGCTGCACCGGCAGCGGCGCGGCGGGAGCGGGCTTTTTGCGGCGCAATGCCATAAACGCGGCGGCCAAGGCGGCCAGCAGACCCGCGCCGCCCAGGGCAAAAGGCAGGACACCGGGTTTATCTTCATCTGGGGCGGTGGGCTGGACCAGGGGTTCTGGCTCGGCAGTCGGGGCGGTGTCGGCAGTGTCCTGCGGCGGGATGGGAGCATCCCGCCCTACATCGGAGGTGGTATTGTCCGCCGCCGCAAACGGCATGGTCAGCGTCAGCGTGACGGTGTTGGCCCCGCCGTCGGAAAGCTGCATCGCCCGATCAGAGCCATCGCAAAGGGCCGCGGGCAGTAGTACATCCACCCGCACGCCGCGGTCCCATGCACGGATGCCGTTGACGATGGCGGCCACGTCCTGTGTCTCGCTCAGTGCGTAGGTGTCGCCGTCGGTCAGGCGGGCCAAGGCGAACAGCTCCTGCAGCTGCGCCCGGGCGGCGTCGGTGCCGTCGTCCGCGCCGATGATGTACAGCGGGAACCCGGCCTTGCGGATGAGGTCGGCCAGTTCCTGCCGGGTGTAGCCGTACTGTTCTTCCTCGGCACCGGTGGTGATGAGCACGACCCGCGTCAGAGCGGGGCTGTTTTGCTGCACCAGGCTGTCCAACACGCGGTAAACGCAGTCGGTCAGTTGGGCGGTGTGGTCGTTGTAGGTCAGGCTATCCACCACGGTTTTCAGCTGCAAATAGTCCGTCTCACCGTCACAAAGCGGCGTGACCTCGGCCCCGAGGGTGTCCAGCGTGAACGTCTCGCCGTTCAGGCGCGTGCCGGCCAGGCCGTTTAAAATATCGTGGATGGTATCCCGCTGGCTCTCCGGGATGGCGGCAGAGTTGTCCAGCAGAATGACGGTATGGGCCGGGGTGTCCAGCCCGGACAGCGGCGTGGCCTGGGCGGGCGTGACCGGCGTGTTGCCCACCATGCAGGTGTAGGCGGCGTCAGCGCTGCCGCTGCGCAGGTACAAAACGGCGTCCTGGCCCTGCACGGTGCCATAGACCCCCGCCCCGCCTGCGGCCAGCGCGGGCAGGCCAAACACCCAGGCAGCCGCCACAGCCGCCGCCAGGGTCAGGAATTTGTGTTGCATCCTATGCCTCCTCCGCCAGTTGGCGCAATGTGCGGGCGGCGGCACGCAGGTCGTCGGTCACGGCCTGCTGGCGGCGCAAAAACTGCACGGCAGCGTCACTCTGCCAGGCCAGGTGCAGCGCGGCGGCAGCCTCGTCCAATGGGGCGGCAGCTTGGCGCTCCAAGGTGTCTGCCAGGGCGGCCAGCTGTTCGGCAGTGCGCGTGTTTTTCGTTGTATCGTTCATATTCAAGTTCCCTTACAGAATAAATTCCGTGGGCAGGGCGGGGGTCTCGTCCCCGGCTGCCGCGCCCAATGTGTCCAGCAGGTCCGCCAGCTGGCAGGTCTGGGCAGTGAACTGGCGGCGGAAATTCTCCGCCGCAGCGCCGGTCCAATAGGCCCCTGTGCCCCCGGCAATGCGCTCCAACTCGGCCGCGTCGCGGCGCAGAGCGCGCAGAGTTTCGTTGTAATCTGCCATCGTTGCCCTCCTCACAGCCGGATGCTCTCGACCGCGCGGGTCACGGCGGTCTCGCAGACATCGTAGGTGGTCTGGATTTCGTCCAGGCGGTCCAGCAGGGCGTCCAGCCGATCCAGCTGCTCGGTCAGCGCATCGGCACGGGGTGCGTCCAGCGCGGGGGCCAGCTCGGCGGCGGTGCGCTGCATCGCGGCTAAACGGTCGCTGAGGGCGGCGATGTCCTCGCCCAAGCGGCGGGTGTTTACCTTCATATTTGCTGCCATTCCTCTGCCCTCCTTATGCGTCGCGGAACCGCGCCATGACCGTCTCGCCCAGCATCGGCGTCAGGGCCGGGGCGGGATCCGGGGCGGGCGGCTCCATGCCGGGCCGGGTCGGGGCAAAGGCCCCCAGGGTACGCAGTTCGTCGGCAGCGGCGCGCTGTTCGGCCAGCTCATACCATGCGGCGATCTCCTCCGCCGCATCTGCCAGGCGGCGCAGGGCAGCGGTATCGCTTTCCAGCCTGTCGGCCAGGGTGCGGGCAGCGGGCGGCAGGTCGGCGCAGACGCTTTCCACTGCACGGGCGGCAGCGGTGCAGCTGTCGGCAATCGTGCGCAGGGCCCCGGTATGTACGGTAAATTCGCTCATGCGTGATTTCCTTTCCTGCATCCCAGTATAGCGCAAGCGGGCCGCGCGTGCAGCCCAACCGGGATGAATGGTCGGTGAACCTGCGTGAATGGCAGGTCGTGTAGTATGGTGTGGGTGCGGCACCTGCGGGTCAATGCAAGCCCCGACCCGTAAACGCAGGGGCCAAGGAGTTACAACAAAATCAACACCGCGCCCTCCCCTACTCCGTTTTCGGGCAGGGTGCCGCAGGGGTCAAGCCGCGCCGCGCGGGCGGGGTCGTAGAGGGAAAGCGGCGTGTCCCCGGGGGTGGGGGCGTGCGTCTCGGCGCAGATAGCCTCGGCCACGGCGCGGGTCACGGCAGCCACCGGGGCCGTCTCATCCAGGGCAAAATCGTAGTGCTGCCCGGTGCCGGGCAGGCGAATTTCTACGTTCAGCATGGCGCGTCCTCCCCAGTCAAGGCAGCAGCCAGCGCGGCGCGGATGCCCGGACCGTCGGGGGCGGTGGTCACGCCATCGGGCGTCTGGCGGCGTACCTTGCAGCCGCAGCCGGTGTCCAGCCATTGCCAGCGGGCCAGCCGCGTGCAGTCGGGGGCAAACAGCTCCACCAGCGCGGCGGTGGCGGCGTCCTCCCGGCAGGGGGTGCCGTCGGCATCCAGCGGCGGCAGGTCTGCGGGCGGGATGAACTCGGGGTACAGCGTCCCCTCCCCCGCGCCGTTCAGCGGCGGCAGGGCGGCCAGCAGCGCAGCGGTGTCCAGGGCTTGCAGCGTGTAGCGGGCCGCGCTCTCGCGCCGCAGCAGCACGCCGCCTACCCTATTATAATAGAGCACCGCGTCAACGGCCCCGCCCGGTGTGCGCAGAAAGACCAGTGCGGCGCGGTCGGCGGATTTCACAGTGTCCAGCAGCGGGGCCAGCGGCGCAGCGGGGGTAAGGCCGTTTTCGCCGCGCACGGCAAGGCCGGCGTCCAGCAGCCGCACGGCGACGAGCGGCCAGTTTTCCGCCGGTTCACCCATCGGCCAGAACAACGGCGCGGGACGGTCGTCCAGCAGCGAGAGCAGAAACCACAGCTCGGCCCCCGTAGGGTGATAGGAACGTTCCATCGCTGTATTTTCGTCATGCGTCATACTCCCGCACCTCCTTTTTGTAGCTGCGGGAGAGCGGCACAGCCACATCCCCGCGCAGATAGACCAAATTTTGGCTTAACACTACGCGCTGGATATTGTCGGCGTTCACCACAAAGCTGCGGTGGACGCGGCGGAACTCTGGCGGTAAAGTTTCCAGCAGCTTTTCCAGCGTGCCGGTGAAAGTCAGCTCCTCGCCCGCCATCCGCAGGCAGAGCCGCCGCTCCCGGGCCTCAAAATACAAAATTTTGCGGTAGGGTACGCGGATGCGCTCGTCACGGCTTTTCACGACAAAGCAGTCCGCCCCCTCGTGCTGGGCGGCCAGCAGCCGGTCGAAGATCTCCCCCGCAGCGCGGCGGCATTCCTCGGCCGTGACCGGGCGCAAAATCAGCGAATCCGGCGCAAGCTCGGGCTTCAGATAGACGAGCGGCGAGGTCGTGGCCGCCGCCATGACGAGCAAAAACGCCTCGCGCCCGGCTGTGCGCACAGCGGCCAGGTAAGCCAGCCCTGCAGGGTCGGTCACATCCCAGCAGATGGCGTCGGCCCTCTCGGCCAGCAGGGCCGCGCGGGCGGCGGCGGGGTCTGCATAAAAACGGCAGTCCAGTTCCTCATTGCTGCGGCGGGATAGGAGCTGGCGCAGCTGGGTCTCCAGCAGTTGACACTCGGCTTTTCCGCTCAAGTATACAACGACGCGGATCATAATAGGTTCACCCTTTCGCCTGTGGAATCAGGATTTTTTGGCAGCTATGTCCGGTTGCGGGCGGCACAAGGCCGATGCCCGGTTTCTCCGGCGCGGCTAGCTCGCGGTAAGGCAGCGGCGCAAAGTCCCACAGCGTTTGCTGGGCCGCACCGCCGCCCAGCCAGACGCCGGTGCAGCGCCGGGCAAAGGCGCGGTACACCTCGCTGTCGGGTGCATCGGCGGGGTCAAGCGCTGCCGCAAACACAATGTGGTTGCCCGCACCGCGGCTGATAAGGTTCACTAGTACGGCCTGGCAGTAGCGGCCCGCTGGCGTTTGCAGTCGCAGCAGATCGGTCAAATCCGGCAGCACGACGATCCACAGCGGCTCTTGGCGCATCGCGGCCCAGCGGGCGTCGGGGTCGCCGGGCAGCGTTTTTTGCAGCTGACTGCGGCGGCCAAACTCGGGGCCGATGGTCGTTGCCAGCAGCGTTTGCACGGCGTCCGCACCAGTGGCATACTCCGCGCCCAGGGCGTCGGCTTCGGCGTGCAGGCCGTCATTTTGCGACGACAATACGAAAATTCTTGCCTTTTGTGCAGCGGCAGAGCGAATGAGGATTTTTAGTGCGTTCCCCCGGCCCGAACCCGCGCGACCCGCAGCGGCAAAGCAGAAGGTAGTCTGCAAATCGACACCCCAGAGCGCCGCCGTTTCGAGGTCGTACCCAAAGGGCAGGCACACCCCCGCCGCCTGTATGGCGGCGTAGTCCTCGTGGGCGGTCAGGTCGCGCCAGGTGGGCGCGGCGGGGATGCCCGGCACACGGCGGGCGGGTCTGCCGGGCCAGGCGGTGCGCAGGGCTTCGGATTCCCGCCGCAGCGCATCGGCGCGGGCGTAATCGTCGGGGGCGTCGACGGCCAGGGCGGTCTGGAACTCCACCACGCGGCCGCCCAGCACAGTCAGGCCGCGGCCGGGGGCCGCCTCGGTGGGCAGGCCCTGGGGCATACGGCAGCGCAGGGTCTCGCCATAGCGGGCGCGGTCTGGCAGTTCCAACACCAGCACGGTGCGCAGGGCATCGGCCAGCCGGGCCGGGATGTCCTGCATCCCGAACCCGTTGCCGGTAACAAACAGGTAGATGCCGCAGGCCGCACCCTCCCGCGCCAGGCGCAGCAGAGCGTCATCGTAGGCGCAGGTCGTCCGCTCGCGGAAAGCGGCTATGTCCTCCACCACCAGCAGCACGGCGGGGCAATCGCGAACGTCGTGGGCGGCCACGTACTGGGCGTAATTGCCGCCCTGCAAGCGGGTCTGGCGCTCGGTCAACAGGCTGTCCAGCAGCACGAAGAGCCGCCCGACGCGGGACAGATCCGTGGCGTCCAGCACCGCGCCCACCTGGGGGCAGGCCGCGAAGGCCGCTGTGCGGCGTGATGTGCAATCCAGCGCGTAAATATTGAGGGCGTCTGGCGTGTACCGCCGCGCGAGGGCGTGGAGCAGTGTCTCGACAAAAGTGCTTTTGCCGCTGCCCGGTGCGCCCACCAGCGCGTGGTGGCCGCCCGCCGTAAAGTTGACGACCAGCGGCAGCTGACACTGGTTTTCGGGGTCGTCGATGCGGCCCACAGTGGCGGAAAGCTCCCACCGCGCAGGCTGTTCTGGCCATTGCGGGGCGGCAGGCAGCACCAGCCGGGCGGGCAGCGGCGGCAGCCAGAGCGGCGGCAACGCGGGCAGGTGCAGACGCTCAGCCTCGGTGCGCAGATAGTCCACCGTGGCGGAAAGCTGGGTGGCCGCGCCGGGAGCGGGGGCCGCCTTTGTGGCGGACTGCACCGGGCGGCCTGTCGTGTCAATGCGCTTGGCCAGCGGGGCGGTCTGCGCGGCGGGCGCACCACTCCACCCGGACTGGAACAGGGTAAACACCTCGTCGCTGCCCACCTGCAGATACCCGCGCCCGACCCCGGTCAGGGCCGCCGCGTCGGGGCGGTAGAGCACCTCCATACTGTTCTGTTTGTCCTGCACACGCAGACATAGGCGGAAGCGGGTGTTGCTTAAAATATTTTCGTCCACATTGCCTGCAGGGCGCTGGGTGGCTAATATCAGATGTACGCCCAGGCTGCGGCCCACCTGCGCCACGCTGATGAGTTTGCGCATAAACTCAGGCTGCTCGCGCTTGAGCTCGGCAAACTCGTCCACAATGATAAAGAGGTGCGGCACTGGTGTGTCGGCCCCACCGTTTTTGCAGAGCGGCGTATATTGGTTGATGCTGTTGACGCTGTACCGTTCAAAAATCCGCTGCCGTCGGCGTATCTCGCTCTCGATGGCCGCCATGGCACGGCGCACCAGCGCCCCGGACAGGTTGGAGACCGCCCCCTGCACATGGGGCAGCCCGGCGAAGAGATTTGCCATGCCGCCGCCCTTGTAGTCGATGAGGAAGAAGGCGGCATCCGCAGGGCTGAAGGCCACGGCCAGCGAGAGAATGTAGGTTTGCAGCGTCTCGGATTTGCCGCTACCGGTCGTGCCGGCCACCAGGCCGTGGGGGCCGTGGGCCTGTTCGTGTGCGTCCAAAGCGCACAGACCATCCGCTGCCACGCCGATGGGCACGGACAGCGTCTCCCAGGGACGGGCCGCCTGCCAGCGGTCGGCGGCGCGGAGTTCGGCGGGGCTGTGCACGCCGTAGAGCGCAAAAAAGTCAACGCGCTCGGGCAGGGCTTGCGCGGCGGGGGTATCGCTGACGACAGTGCGGGCTAAGCGGCGCACAGCGGCGTCCAGCTGGGCCGGGTCGGCGGCATCCAGCGCGGCCAGCGGCGTAGTGATGCCGTGGACACGCAGCACGCCCGCGCCGGAGGTGGTCTGTTCAAGAATGCAGCCGCAGGCGTTGGGCAGTTCGGCGGCGGTGTCGGCCAAAAATACCGCTGTAACACCAGAATCAGCGGCAGGGTCTAAGAGTGCGGCGGCGAGGGATTCCCCCGCCAGCAGGGCAGTCTCCTCGACAAAAACGACATAGTGGGGGCGGTCCGGCACGCGCAGGGCGGCGGCCAGTGCAGCGCAGACGGTGCGGGCTTCCTCTCGCCCGCAGGCGGCCAGGCGCAGGCCATTTTCGGCGCGGACATGGGGCAGCCAGCGGCAGAAATCCCCTCGGTCGGCGGCGTCGGCCCGTAGCAGAAAGGCGAATTTTACATCCGTATAGCAGCACTGCACAGCCAGCTGGGCCGCCAGGCTTTGCAGCATGGCCCAAGCCCCGGCGCGGTTTGGGCCGCCCACCAGGCCCACCAGCGGCTCCCGCGCAAGGTCGAGGGCGACGGGCACATTATGCAGCACAGCGTATTTTTTTTGCAGTTTGTATAGCTCGGCGGGGGCGTCGGCGGGCAGGGCCAGTGCGGCCCCAGAGGGCACGTCCCCCAGCCCGGCGCGGCAGGTCAAAAAGTCTGCCTGGGCGGGGTTGCGCTGCCACAGATGCCGCCCGGCCAGCGCGTCTTGAAGGCAGTGCGCGGCCGAGGGGTACTGCGCGTGCATCACGCGGGTGTTGGCGTCGCAGCGGTCTTGCAACTGCGCGGTCACCCGAGCCAGCCAAGCGGTGTGGGCGGTCTGCTGCTCGGCGCGGCGGCCCGGCAAAATGGCAGACAAAAAGCCCGCATCCCCGGCAGGGGCGGCCTCCGGCGTGATGGGCGCGGCGACCAGCGGCGCAAGGCTGCGGGGGGCACGGTGGCAGACGGTTTGGGACAGAGCTGCGCCCAGCGGCACTGCGGGCTGGTTCCCGGGGGTGAGCACGCCAGAGGCCACGGTCAGGCCGGGGGTGCGCCGCACCGCCAGCCCGCCGTTTAAAATCACGAGCGAGAGGCCCCAGATATCGACCTCATCGCCGAAGGCCAGCGCCGCCGACCCGCGCACACGGCGGCCATTGACAAAGACGCCGTTGCGGCTACGGTCGCAAATACCGAACGATGTACCGTCAAAACGCAGCTCGGCATGGTACTGGGTAATGTACTGCTGCCCGCCGCTGGAAAAGGTGAACTGCAGCCCGCAGTCCGCCGCGCTGCCGATGTAGATGCTGCCCGGGCGCACGCGGTAACGGTCATAGGCGGCAAAGGGCGACGCCTGCTGGCGCACCAGTAGCACAAGCGCGACCCGCCCAGAAAGGTAGTAAGCGAGGCTGTCCCCCGCTTTCAGGGGTTGATCCGCGTAGGGTACGCCCGCATGGCGCAGGCTGGCGGTGCAGGGGCCGGTAAAATGCCAGCCGCCCGCCGCAGACAATGTCAAGGCGATGTCCCGCCCCAGGCCGAAGCGTTCGGCGCGGGCGCAGAGGGTGACATTTTCAGCAGCAGGCAGCAAAAAGTCCTGCCGCGCGGATTCACTGTATACCGATAAGAGAGTCAGCATAGTAGAACCTCGAATGTGCGGATTTTTGTGGGGAGCCTTGTAGGGGGCGGCGTTGCGAGCGTGGGGCCACGGTTGAACGGAGTGAAATCGGGGAGCGAGCAATGTTTGCCCCTGCGGGGCAAACAACCGCACGAGCGGGTTTGCGAAGCAAACTGGCGGCGCTCGTTGTGCGCCGCCAAGCGGTCGACGCCCCGTGGAGGGGTCAAGACTCCTCCACGGCAAACATTAAAGGGGTTGCAACGGCGAAGTTGCGGGCCGGGCATGCCCGGCCCCTACATGGGCGGTGTACAAGGACGGGCTGTCACTTATATTCCCGCCAGATATCTTCCCTCAGTTTTTTCTCGTTCTTATGATATGTTTTTGTGGTCACGATGGTGGCAATCAGCGAGGCGGCCAAGCCCGCCAGCCCCACCGCAAACACAATCTGTCCGGTTGTCAGCATGGCGGTCCTCCTTAGTTCAGCCAGCCTGCGGTGCGCAGCTGGGCCATCAGGTTTTCCAGTTCGGTCATCGACATATCATTCGCGCCGTTCGCCACGGCCTGCTGGTATTTCTGCTTCGCCGTGTCGTAGCAGGCGGCCACGGCGGTGTAATCCCGCGCCGCAGCGTCCTTTTTGCTCTGCATATCGGCATACAGGAACGCAAGCTCCATGTCGGGGCGGTAGTCGCTGGGGTAGGCCTGCTGCAAATTCAGCAGCGTGGCCTCGGCGGCGGTGTCGTCCCCGGCCTTGTGCTGCATGGCGTACAGGCTCAGGCCCGTGGTCAGGCCGCCCTGGCCGTCGGCCTCGATCTGCTGCAAGACCGCAATGCCCTTTTGCAGGGAATCGGCGGCGGTGTCCGGCCAGGCTGCGGCGGCTTCGCCGTAGGCGGTCGCCAACAGCTGGCGGTGGGCCAGCGTGTAGCCGGTGGGTAGGCGCTGGGCGGCTTCCTCTAACAGGGGGATGACCTCGGCCAGGTGGTCAGTCTGCACCACGCCGCCGCTGGTATAAAGCTGCGCCGCCGCCAGATACGCGCGGCTCAGGGTATTATTGTCGGTCTCGGTGTCCAAAACTTGGCGATACATCGTCCACGCCTGGGCGGTGTCGCCTTGCAGGGCGTACAGCTCGGCCAGCACGCCGTCGCGGTCGGCGTCGCCCAGCGTCAGGGCCTGGGCAGTGTTCAGCGTGGCGATGGCCGCGCTCTCGTCGCCGGTCTTGGCCTGGGCCATTGCCAGCCCCCGGTAGTACCGGGCGTTCGTATCGTCGCGCCGGATGGCCTTCTGATAAAAGGTCACAGACTCGGCGTACTGGCCCAGCTCGTAGTAACAGTTGGCCAGAATGTAGTAGAACTCACCGTCGGCAGCGGTGTCCTTGGCGGGATCCAGCATTTCGGAAGTCAGCGCACCCTCGGCCAGGTCAACGGCGCTCTGGTAGTCGCCTCGGTGGTAGAACACCGTCGCCAGCGCGGTGTACCCTTCTACGCGGCGGGGCATCGTGTCCACGGCGGCGCGCAGGGTCGCGTCCGCGGCGGCGTACTGCCCGTCCTCGTCCTGGGCACGGCCCTCGGCGACCTGCTCCAAGTAATTGTTGATGCGCTCCCCCCGCAGCAGATTCGCGCCGTACAGCGTCAGGCCGGCGCTGGTAAGCCAGGCAGCGCACAGCACTCCCACCGTGGCACGCCGCGCCGCCACAAAATGGCGGTAGCGGCGGTCAAGTTTGTCCACATCCTGCAAGGCGCGCAGCATCTCGTCGGCGCTGGCAAAGCGGTTTTTCTGCTGCTTGGACATGGCGCGGCGGATAATGCTGACCATCGTGCGGCTGATGGCCGGGCGGTGGGCGGTCACGTCGGTGACCGGGTCGAGCGAACGCTCCGGCGTGGCGGCTGTGACCATGTAGTACATCGTTGCGCCGATGGCGTACACGTCGGTGCGCACGCTCAGCGGGCCATAGGCCCCGGCGCTGGCCGTGACCGCCGCCGAGAAGGACGGCTGGGAGCTGCGGCGCGCCAATGGATTAGAGGGGGCGGCAGAGGGGGCCGACGACAACGGCGCAGGCGCGGCATACTCCGTCGGGGCGGCCATAACGGTGGCCGCCGTGGGGGATACGGTCGGGGCGGCGGGCTGCCCCACTGCCCCGGTGGGCGCGGCCAAGTATTGCTCGGGCGCAGCGTAGCCCTTGGTCACGCCGACGACGGTGTCGTCGCCCTGGAACACGAGCGAGGTGTTGAAGTCGATCAGGCAGATGTCCCCCTGCCCGGTGATCATGATGTTGTGCGGCTTGATATCGCAGTGCAGAATCGGCGGCGTCTGGGCGTGCAGGTAGGCCACGACCTCGCAGAGCTGGCAGGCCCAGCGATGGGCCAACGGCTGCGGCACGCGGCCATTCTGCTTGACATACTGCTGCAGATCCACACCAGGGATGTAGTCCATGATGGTGTACAGGCACCCATCCTCGCCCGGGATAACGTCGTAGATGCGGGGCAGGTATTGATGCTTGAGGCCCTTTAAAATATTGGCCTCGTTCTGCTGATCCAGGCGGCCGATGTATTTGCGCTTGATGCGCTTGATGACGACCTCGACGTCCAGGCCCTTTTTGTGGGCGCGGAACAGGTCGCCCATGCCGCCCTTGGCGTCCAGCGGGCGGATATTTTCATAGTCGCTGCCCAGCATAAAGTCCATGTGGTTTCCCCTTTTACTTGTTCAAATCGGCGTATTTGTGGGCGGCAAAGTCGTCGTCGCTCAAGAAAGCGATATCATCGACCTGCCACATGCCGTCCTGCCAGACCATGCAGATGGTGCGGTGGTTGCTGTTGATCTCCCGCACAGCGGTGTCGCGATCCTCGCGCACGCACATATAGCTGACGTTGACGGTCAGGCTGTACGTGCCCCAGGTGATGGAGCTGTCGTCCAGCGTGCAGGACGCGGTGGAGGTGTCGTAGGTGTTGCCGGCGTTCAGGTCGCTGAACACGTGGCTGCTCTGCTCGTCGGTGTTGCGCGCGGTCGAGAAACGCATCTCGCTCAAATCGTGGTCGTTAACGGCGTTGAGGAAGGCTTTGTAGTAGTTCAGCGCGACGTTTTCCAGGAAAGCGTCGTCTGGTTCCAGGTAGCCGTCCTCGCTGCCGCTGTACAAAAAGTTGCTATCGGACAAGGTGATTTCACTGCCCTGGTCGGCGGTGTACCAGATCGCGGCGGCACGCCAGTTGCCGCCCTGGTTCGCGATGACGCGCAGCTGGGCCGCATCGCCCAGTGCGGTCTTGCTCAGGGCGGCGTCGCCGTTCTGCACGGTGGCGGCGGCGTTCTGGCCGTTGATGGTGATGGTCGCACCGTCGGGCACGCCGTGCAGCACCACGCTGTCAGCGGTCGCGGCGACGGCCTGCGGCTCTGTGGTGGGGGCCGCCGTGGCGGCGGGGGCCGGGGTCTGGGCGGGCTGTGCGGTGGGTTCGGCGGTGCTCCCCCCTGTCGGGGCCTCGGCGGCAGGCAAGGCGGTCTCGCCGGTGGTCTCGTCGGGGACAATCTCCTCAACTAAGCCGAGTTTCTGGGGAATTTTTCCCAGGCCCAGCATGAAGTAGTCGTTGGCAAAGTAGAGCCCACCGCCCGCCAGGATGAGCACAGCCAGCACGATGACGAAGATGAGCGGACCGTTGCCGGGCTTTTTCTCTTTTTTGGCGCCGGAAAAAACCTCGGGTTCCGGCGGAGTCTGCCAGGTGGGGTTGGGGGTGATGGGCTGCGTGGGCTGGACAGACTGCGGGAACGGAGATTGGGCAGGCGCAGGGTTTGGTTCGTGGGCGGCCTGCGGGGGCTCCGGGGTGGCTGCGGCAGGCTGCGGCGGGATGGGGGCAGCGTTACTATTCGGCCCTACGCTCACAGGGTTGGGGTCAGACGGCGCGGCCGATGCGAACAGTGGGGCGGTGGCTTCGGGGGTCGGGGGCGTTTCGGGCTGGGGCGCAGCAGCGGGCTGTTCGGCGATGGGTGCGGCGGGTTCATCGAAGCCGAAGATGCGGGTGGCACCCTCGTCCTCGTCGGGTTCCGGGGCTGGGGTCACAATGCGGGTCGCGTCGTCGTCCGGGTATTCTGGTTCAGACACGGTGGCAGCCTGCGGTTTTTCCGGAGTGGCTGCAGCAGGCTGCGGCGGGATGGGGGCATCCTGTCCCACGGTTGCCGGGGTCGGTTCAACTACCGGCACGGCGGGCGTTTCCGGCTCTTCCGGGCGCGGGGGCACGGGCACCTTGGGCGGCTCATTGGCCGCGTCAGGCTGGACGCGCACCGGCGCACCGCAGGCCGGGCAGAATTTCGCATTGGCATAGGCAATCGGCTTGCCACAATTTCCACAGAACATAACGGTCTCCCCTTTTATCAATACAATTTTCCGGGCGCACATATGTAGGGGTCGGCGTCCCCGACGCCCCGGGAACCGGGCGCACACACAGGTGCGCCCCTACGGATTCTCAAAGCAAAAAACGCCCGCTGCCCTGCCCCTCGGCAAGATCGTTGTCCTGCGTGGCAGGCGATCTTCCCAGCTGGATGCAGGTCAACGGACGCTTTCCCGGGCTGCCCAGGAATTTGAAACGGCCCGGATGATGGATGGATATAGATATAATGAATGGCGTAAGTAAAGGCGGCTTACAGGTACTTGACGACCAGCTTGTCCACGAAGGGAACTGCCACGGTGCCCTGGTTCAGCGCTTTCACGCCCAAAACCATCAGGAAGATCTTCTCGGCCAGGTAAATCAGATCTTTGACCAGGGTCACGATATCGTTCAGCACAGGCACGCTGATGTAGGCGTTGAACAGATTGCCAGCGTCGCTGATGATGCCCAGCACGTCCGGCACATAGCCCACGGCCTGAATGACAAAGGTAAAGAACAGGTAGACGGCCACCGCCTTGACAGCGGACAGGCGCAGCCACTGGTTATCCTCGACCAGCAGCACGTAACCGGCCAGCACCAGCAGGCCCAACAGGCTACCGGATAGGGCGGTCAGGTAGATGGCGGCGCCCAGCAGGCCCACCGAAATGCCCAATTTTGCTTTTTGCATCGTTATTTTCCTCTTTTCTCTAGCTTAGAAGCGGGTGCCGCACTCGGCGCAGAACTGCGCATCGGCGGGCATTTTCACGCCGCAGTTGGGGCAGAATTTGACAGCCGGAGCCGCAGGTGCGGACTGTACCGGAGTCGTCGGTGCCTCCACCGGGACAGCGGGTGCCGGGGCCACCGGGGCGGCCTGGACAGGCTGCTGCGGGGCGGGCACAGCCACCGGCGCAGGGGCCGGGGCAACGGGGATGGGTGTACCGCAGATACCGCAGAACGCAGCGCCCTTGACCAGCTCGGCACCGCAGTTCGGGCAGTGGGGCACGGCGCGCAGTTCCGTGATTTTTGCACGGCAGGCTGCGATATTTTGTTCAGCCTCGGCCACAGAGGCGACCAGCCCCGCAAAGGCATCCTCGGCGTCCTCGCGGTGCAGCTCCATGTACTGCTTGCCGATCATGCCGTACAGCGTATTGATGCGGTTTTCCTCCGCCGAAATCTGCGAGTTAAGCCGCGCGACGTCCGTCAGGTCCTTGCCCTTCTGGATCGTTTTCGTGCTGGCATCGGTGATTTTCTTGCTCAGATCATCAAAAAAAGCCATGTCATTTTCCCGCCCTTTCTGGAAATTCTCTTTACCTATTATAATACAAATTGCGCCTTATTTTGTCAATGCTTATTGGGATTTTCTCGAGGGGAAATGCAGTTGATTTTATACGGCCCCAAGCTCCATTTTGACGATGGGCATCTTCATCATGCCATCGCCTGCAACGCTCTACACAGTTAGCGTTATCTAGCTCAAGTATGCCTACCCACGACAAAATGTCAACTGCCTCTTGACAAATCGAAAACGCCGTCTATAATTATCTTTGGTAATTACCTTTGGTAATCATCAATCTACACAGAAGGAGCCCCCCCTATGACCGTCAAGCTCATCAAGCAAATGATCGACGCGTGCCGTTTGGGCAAGCGGGCGTGCGACATGATGACGCCGCTGCCAAAAGACGTTCTGCCGTCGTATATTCATGTTCTGGACACTGTCCACACGCTGGAAGCGGCGGGCGGGCCTGTGCGCGTGTCCGACATCAGCGACGCGCTGGGCCTGCCACGGCCCGGCGTGACCCGTACCGTCAAGGATATGGAGGCTAAAGGCTACCTGACCAAATCGGCCAGCCCCGACGACGGCCGCGTCACCTACATCACCGCCACCGAAACGGGTCGCCAGCTGTGGGATAAGTACGATACACAGTACTTTTCCGAGCTTTTACCTGCCTTGCAGGACATTCCGGAGGAGGATGCCGCCTGCATGATTCGCACCATCGAGACGCTGTATCAGGTCTTAGCCGAAAGGAGAAATAACGTTGGTAAGCAATAAATCCGATTTTACCCAGGGGAACATCCTGCACAAGCTGACCCTGTTCATGCTGCCCATTCTGGGTGCGCTGGTCCTGCAGGCCGCCTACGGCGCGGTCGATCTGCTCGTCGTCGGGCATTTTGGCACCACGGCGGGCCTGTCCGGCGTATCCACCGGCAGCCAGGTCCTCAACCTCGTCACTTTCGTTGTCACGCAGCTTGCCATGGGCGTGGCCGTGGTCATCGGCTGCGCGGTGTTTGCGCTGGTGTTCTGGAAGGGTGATGTGCTGGCCGGGCTGTTCACCAAGAACGCGGCTGTCGTGGCAAACGCCTTTGCCTATTTGAAGGGGTTTGCACCGGAAACCATCGGAACAGCGATTCTTTTCACGATGCCGGGTTACTTTAACGGCAACAATCAGACCGTATTCACGATGGCGCAGGGCATCATCCAAACGCTGCTGGTGCGCCTGCCGCTGGCCTATTACATGAGCATCCAGCCCAACGCGAACTTGACGAACATCGGCGTTGCCGCCCCTGTCTCGACAGGGGTAGGCGTGCTGCTCTGTGTCGGTTTCTACGTGTGGTGGAACCGGAAGCTGGCGAAGCAGGCACAGCTGTAACAAAAACACCACCTGAAGGGTTCAATCCCCACGGGTGGTGTTTTTCTGCGCTATTCAGCGCGGATTACGCTTTTTTCGCGGCCTTCTGGTCTTTCAAAAAGCCCTTGTATGCCTTGTATTCTTCGGTCTTGCGCAGTTTTCTTACGCCGAAGATCCACAGCACGATGCCCAGCAGGCAGAAGAACGCTGCCGCGCAGGTGATGATAATGACCATCGTAATAACCGTCGGGCGGGTCAGCTTAATCGTCGTGTTTGCGCCGACACCGTTCATACCGCAGCTGTTGGCGATGGCGTACAGGTTATGATGGCAGGCCTCACGCATGGCGCTGACGATGACACCGTCGTTCTTGTACTCAGGCAGTTTGTCGGTGACATAGGGCATCATAGCGTCGTAGATGGACACGCCCGCCAGCACGCCGTCCGGGCCGTTGACGTAGACGTTCAGCACGTTGTCGGTAATGACCATGCCGTCGCAGCCCCACTCGCCGCGCAGGATGCCGTTGACCAAGCCCGCGTTGCCGCCGGACCAGACCGCGCCCCAGCGGGTGTAAGCAATCATAACGCCGTTGCCGTTGCCCACCTCGATGGGAGCTTGGAAGGCTTTCAGGTAGACTTCGCGGGCAGCCTGCTCGTTGATCCAGACGCCCAGACCGATGCGATCCTGCTCGCAGTCGTTCAGCGCAAAGTGCTTCATGACGACGTGAACGCCCTTTTCCTGGATGGCGGCAACCTCGTAGGCGCTCATCATACCGGAGAGGAAGCCGTCCTCGGAGTAATACTCAAAGTTGCGGCCGCCGTAAGGGGTGCGGTGGATGTTGTTGCCCGGGCCGTACAGGCAGGCAATGTTGGCGTTCAGGCAGTTGTTGCCGATGATCGTGCCGACCGCAGTCATCAGGTCGGTGTTGAAGGTCGCAGCCATGACGTCCTCAGACGTAAAGGCCGTGGCAGTCAGCTGGGTAGCGCCGCTGCCCAGCAGGCTGGCGGTCAGGCCCTGGGGGCCGTTCTCATCGCGGGTGCCGGGGGCCTCGATGCTCTTGACCGGCATCGTCCAGTGGAACGCATCGCCAATGAGGGTGTTCATCTCGTCGAAGGTCAGGTTGTCCAGCAGGTCGTCCCACTTCGGGTCGTCGTAGTCGAGGCCGATCATGTCATACAGGGTGATGCCGTTGTTCTTGCCCATGGCAGGCAGGTTCACGGCCTCGTAGTCGGCGGGGTCGTAGCGGATATCCTGCAGGTCTTTCTTCAGCTGCTCGGTCAGGGCCAGCTTGACGGTCTCGGTGGGCAGGGTACCGTTCCAGTCGCTGCGGCTCAGCCAGGTCACAGTGTTGTCCTCGCCGTCGTACAGGTTCGGGTCGGCGCAGGACAGCTGGTTGGTGATGGCGGTGCCGTTCTCACTGACAGAGTAGGTCGTGGTGTCGAGCTTGTCCTCAGTCCACGCATAGGTCAGGTCGGCGTCGCCGTCGGCGGTCATCTTGCCGTTGGTGGAAGCCACCGTGTAGCCTTTGGCAGCCAGGATGTTGTTCACGGCCTCGTGGGCGTCGTTGGCGGCGGTGAAATAGTAGTCGCCGGCATCCAGAATGTAGGTGCCCGCGCCGTAGGTGTCATAGCTGGCGATATCGCGCTTGTTGACATTCATGGTAACGATCTCGGAGGTGCCGGGGGCCAGCTCTCCCGTCTTGCCGAATCCGACCAGGGCGACGGCGGCCTTCTCGACGCCGTTCTGCTTGTCGTAGTCGGTGTAGGGGCTCTGCACGTAGAGCTGCACGGTGCGCTTGCCCGCGACTGCGCCGGTGTTCGTGACCTTGACAGCGACGGTATAAACGTCCAGCGCGTCGTTGTAGTTGACGGTCATATCGCTGAACTTGAAATCGGTGTAGCTCAAACCGTAGCCGAAGGGGTAAGCCACAATGTCGCCGTAGGCGTAGTCGCCCGCGTTGCCCGCGCCCATGACGTAATCCTCATAGCGCGTCTCGTAGTACTTGTAGCCTACATAGATGCCCTCCTGGTAGATCATGTAGGTGCTGCCCTTGGCAGGCACATCGCCGCCCTCGACATAGCCGTCGTAGACGCTGGGGGTGAAGTTCCACATGGCGGGGGCGCTGTAATTGTCATAGCAGTAGGTATCGACCAAACTGCCGGAGGGGTTGACGTCGCCGACCAGAATCTGGGCAACGGCGTTGATGCCGGAGATGCCCACGTCGCCGATCCAGAGCGCGGCATCCACGTCGTAGTCGTTGTTCTTCAGGAAGTCGACCTGCAAGGCGTTAGCGGAGTTGATGAGGACGATGATGCTCTTGATCTCGCCGTTTTTCTTCATGGAGGCGAGGTTTTCCAGCATAGATTTCTCGTTGTCGTCCAGTGCCAGGTAGTTGACCTCGCCGTAGCTCAGGTCCGCACCCTCGCCGCCGACGCGGGAGAGAGTGACGATGGCTGCGTCGCCGTACTGAGCGACGCTGGACTTTACATCATCGGTGTAGACGTCCCAGGGCACTTCCGCCGTGGTGGCGCTGGCGGTGGATACCGTACCGCCATTGGCGCGGGTGTAATCCTTGCCTGCGCCGGTGGCGTAGAAATCCCACAGCGTAGGGTTGACGGTGACACCGACCTTTTCGAGGGCGGTGCGCAGGGTGTCGGCGGTCGAGGCATCGATATTGCCGGAGCCGGTGCCGCCGTAGACGAGGTTGACGCTGGAGGAGGAGAAGGTGCTGACCTTCGCGTCCTTGGCCAGGGGCAGCGCGCCGTTGTTCATCAGCAGGGCCGCGCCCTCAGCCTCGACCTGCTGGGCGACGGTCAAACCGTAGTCGACCATCTCTTCCGGCGAGGAAAAGTCGGTGGTAAAGTACTGTGCGTTGGGATCTTCGTTTTCCAGTTTCCAGAACGTGCCGCCGACAAACGCCGCAACTGTGTTGTCGAAGGTATTCAGGATGGTACACAGGGGGATGAAAATGACCATGAGGATGGCGCAGAGGATCGTCAGGATCTTCCACCCCAGGACGGTCTTACGCTTGGCTTTTTTGTATGCCTTTTTCAGCGCTTTCTTTTGGGCTTTGATTTCGTCCATGATTCTCTCCTTGTTTTTATTTTTAACGGTACAACGCCATTGTACACGATGTAGTAACACTACTGCAACACTTTGCGAAATTCGGTCGTTTTTCTGCGAAATTCGGTTTTGCAGCTACAAAAGCAAGGAGCATTCTTTGTGCAGAGTACACAAAAGAAAGAAAAAACCGTCCTTGTCAAAGGGAGTCTTTAAAATTCAACCCCTTCTCTCGCTGCCACGCCTTTACTATATGGGTGTTTCTCGGCGCGCATCTCGGTCGCGTAGTCAGCCTGTTCCAGCATCCAGGCAGCGGGATTGCGGCCGGTGAAAACCACCTCTCTCCCCTGCCCGGCCAGCGCGGCGGCCTGCTGTAACAGGCTCTCGTCCACCAGGCCGGTACGGCAGGCCGCGCAGGCTTCGTCGAGGACCAGCAGGTCAAACGGCGCGGCCAGCGCGGTGCGCATGGCAGCGTTGTTGTGCTCCCTGGCTTCGGCCTTCTCGTCGGCGGTCATCAGCCAGGTGAATTTCGCGTTCGGGCAGGCGTGGACGTCGGCCCCGCAGCGGCGCAGCAGTGCGATTTCGCCGCTGGAACCGTCCTTTAAAAATTGCAGAATCGTCACGTGTTTTTCATGGCCCAGCGCCCGCAGCGCCAGCCCCATGGCGGCGGTGGTCTTGCCCTTGCCGTCGCCGTAGTAGATATGCAGCATGGTATAGCCCCCTTTGGGGGTATTATAGCATATTTTCCGCAAACAAAAAACCGGGGCGAACTTCTCTCGTTCGCCCCGGGGATGTTAAATGATTGGAGTCATAAGCCTCATACCCTTTATCGTTGGTTGCGGTCTTTTAACTCAGTACATTGGAGTATCTCCTATGGTATCAGGTAAAGTTCCACTTGCTTAGTCGGGTGGTGTTTCTGCGGTCATATCTGTACCGCCCCTCTCCTGATATATATGTGTCAAGGGTCTTTTTGTGACGGCCCCTGGGTCTCTCTAACAAAGTGCCAACCTACCGTGCATCATATTTTTTCAATCTTTTACAAGTTATGACTTGCGGCTTCGGATGCGGTTTGTTCAGCACTTATAGGCGACCCAGGCCCGCCGGTGATGAATAGGATCTTTAAAGTTTGCCATTGGACTTGAGCCTCCTTCCTTCCGAAATCCGACCGGCGCTTGGAACTTTTAGTTCCTTATCTCCGGCTGTTTTCTTTCTGTGACTATACTATATCACACCCCCGGCTGTGCGTCCATTCGCAGAGTTCACAACGTTGTGGCGTCAGATTTGTGCAGGTTCGGCCCTTGCGCGGCAGCGGTGCGCGTGGTATAATAGAAGTGTTGGGGCCGCGTCGGAAGATGCGGCTTTTTTGTTGACAAAGGAGAATCACCATGAAAATCGCAGTCACCTATGCTGACGGCCAGGTCTACCAGCATTTTGGCCACGCCGCACAATTTAAACTGTACACTGTCGAAAGCGGCATGATTTTAGACACCGCCGTTGTGGATGCCACAGCCAGCGGTCACAGCGCCATGGTCAGCTATTTGCAGCGCCAGGGCGTAAACACGGTCATCTGCGGCGGCATCGGCGGCGGCGCGGTCAGTGCCCTGGCCGGGGCAGGCATCCGCTTGTTTGCCGGGGCGACCGGCAGCGCCGACCAGGCCGTGCTGGCCCTGTTGGCCGGGAAGCTGGTACACAACCCAGAGGCTGCCAAAGGGCATTGCGGGGGGCACCATTAAAGCCTCCCTTGTTAAAGGGAAGTAGACGGCGTAGGCGGCCGGAGGGATTTTTCCCCCAGGGCCGCCCACATGGCCACGCCCAGCGTGAAGATTGGCGGCTACGACGTGCCCCATGAGCAGATCGTGGCTGCCGCGAAGAAAACCCGCTGCGACGACTTTATCACGGCCCTGCCCGACGGCTACAACACGGTCATCGGCGAAGGCGGCGCAAGCCTTTCCGGCGGCGAGAAGCAGCGTATTTCGATTGCTCAAAGGGCTATGGATCTTCTGACCGATTGATATTCAGCATTAATAGAAAAAGCAAAGCGGATGCTGCTTTGTAATTTCGATTCGCGTATTTATTTATGCGTTATTCTCCGCAACCGCCCCGGCATTATCGACAACCTCAGTCTCCGCCTCAGCCACCCAGCCGGACACCGCATCCGGAACATCTAATTGTACGGTGCTTTTGCTCAAAAAATGAGGTACCTCCTTTAAGCAGTTTGGCTAAAAGGGGGTACCTCATTTTTTTGGGGCAATGCCGCATAATGCTAAATGACGATACGGCGAGCAAGGTGCGGCGGTTGACCGTTTCTTTCTGTTTTACTTCTTATGGGTCTTGCGTTTTCTCTGTCCGCGGCGGAAAAGAACCACCACCAGAAAGAGTATTACAGCGGCACCGATGTACAGTGTGTAAGCGCGTTTGAAAGACCGCACTGTATAATGAATGACCGCTTGTACAGTCTTGGCTGGCGCGTCATCCTCGCCGTTATAAGCTACTCGTCTGGCCTGCACGATCAGGCGATGGGTATTGATACCATAGGGGGTGCAGGTCATCAGAGAATCGGCCATCCTTCTTGTCCTTTACGCCTTATTCAAATTTGGTGCATTTATACGATTGATCATCCGCGTTGCTTACTGTGCCGGCGTTGTTAAGATTCGGAATTCGGCAACAGCACGCGCGCTACATCACTTTGCTATGAACAGCACCCCGAGCGTGCCCGGGCCGCAGTGGCTGGAAATCACGCCGCCGGCTCTTGTTTCAAGGATTTCACAGAATACATTAAGTTCTTTCAGATAAGAGCGCACTTCCCCCACTACCTCACGGCTGCAGCCGGAGTGGGTAATAAAGACCCTCTCCGGTCGGGCTGCCTTCAGGTCAGCTTCCATGTCCTTCACATAGGCCATAATCACATTGTCGATTTTCCCGCGGTACTTCTTTGTTGCCCGCATGGCACCGTTTTCCACCACGATCTTGGGGTGCAGCCGCAGCGCACTACCTGCCAAAGCGGCAACGGCATTGCATCGCCCGCCTCGCCACAGGTATACCAATGTATCAACGACAAAGCTTGCCCGCACCTTCGGGATGAGTTTCCTGACGGCAGCGGTGATCTCTGCCGCCGTATGCCCCTGCTCCGCCATGATGGCAGCTTCCAACACAAGAAGTCCGATCCCGGTAGAGAGATTCTCGGAGTCGATGATCGTGACCTGCGCAGCGGCATCCAGCTCCTCGGCGGCAAGGCGCATGACATTGCCGGAGGTGGACATGCTGCCGGAGATCGAAAAGCAGATCACCTCACGGCCGACCTCAACATACGGCTGCAGCAGCACTTTGGCATCCTCCAGAGACGGCGCAGAGGTTTTCGGCGTTGCCTTGTTTGCATCCGCCCACGCAAAAATGCGATCGGGTGTGGTATCTTTGCCGTCCCGGAACTCATTTTCGCCCAGCAGGATATGCAGCGGCAGAATATCGATATCGTACTTTGCCGTCAGCTCCTGTGAAAGATCGCAGGTACTGTCTGAGATGATTTTGACTTTTTGGCCGATTTCCATGGCGTAGCCCCTCCTCAATTTCTGTCACGCTGTCTGTGTGTCAAAAAACGCATCTTCTCATCACAGAGAATACGGGGCACTTTTCAGACAGCATACCTTTATTTTACTACCATTTTTTGAAATGACAAGAAAAATATCGCAGGCAGCCACGCAGCCAACGCACCCGCATACAGGTTTTGCCAAGGGGTTCTATTGTCACAGGCAAAATACCGCGTACAGCAGTACGATTTTTTTGTTATCCTCTATACCGAAGTTTTTGGCGCTCAGCTTAACAGCATAAGCCGGATGGTAGGTTTCCATGTACACCCGCAGGCTTTTGGCTCAAAGTCGTCCTGTGTCCGACACATAGATCTTAAAAGCATCTATATCGCGGTAGCGGTGCTCAATGTGCTGCCAAATGCCATGATGGCAGATATTGTTCCGTATGGCACCGTGACGACGGGTGTCAACCAGGAGGGCATCTTCGGCGCAGCAAGGGGTATAATTCAAAATAGCGTTTTCACACTTTTACTTTTTGCGGCGCTTATAGTCCTCCTCAATATCTTTTTTCCATGCAGCACCTATGGGAGCAGCGCAGCGAAAGGCAGTGACTGCTTTGTTGAGACATTCGTAGTTGACCGCAGTACCTGCAGAATCGCAGCAGTAGTCTGCAGCATGGTCAGCATCGATACCTATATGCCGAGCGGTTTCAATGGCATCGATGTTGGTGCCGAGGAACAGAAATTCCCAACCATATTTTTCCTTCTCGGTTTCAATCATGGAACGCACCTTTTCAATGCTGTAGTGACGGCTTGCATTTTCCATCCCGTCCGTTGTGATAATAAGCATTGTGTGCTCAGGAACATCCTCGGGTCGGGCATATTTGCGGATGTTTGCAATGTGATGAATAGCACCACCGATGGCATCAAGTAAAGCAGTGCAGCCACAAACCTGATATTCTTTTTCGGTAAGAGCTGGTACATTTTCAAGCTTCAGCCGGTCGTGGATCACTTCAGAATAGCTATCGAACAGTACCGTAGAAACAAAAGCCTCTCCGGGTTCTTTCTTCTGTTTGGCAATCATCGAGTTGAAACCGCCGATCGTATCGGTTTCCAACCCACTCATGGAGCCGCTGCGGTCGAGTATGAACACGAGTTCGGTCAGATCCTTTTTCATAATAAAACCTCCGATAAGTATAATAGGGATACTTGGAAAACATTTGCCTTCCTTGTATCCCTATTATACTTATCAGAAGAATGGATTTGGTCGCTTTGAAAGCGACATCATGCACCGATCAGCTGTTGGTCAAAAGCGAAGAGAGCTTCATTAATTTCGAATACGTTATAGTTTCCTTGCTGAATGAAATACTCTACGATCACATCTGCTTTGTTGGAACGAGACAATGCAAAACCAGCCTTTTCCAGCATTTCTTTGATTTCTGCCAATGGAAGTTCTAGTGCCAACGCAAATGCAAGAACGGTTGTTTTTCTGGGCTTATAGAATTTATCGTTGCGAATCTTAGAGAACAGCTTGCGGTCGATGTTTGCGTTCTTATAGCATTGGGAGTCTGTCATTCCCTTTTCGTCAATCTTGCGAAGAAGCATTTCAGAAAAGCTCTCATCCAATTGATTTACAGCCTCCTCAAGAGACGATGGTCCGGAAGGAGCAGGTATTCCGCAGATTGGGGTCTCTTCGAGGCCGAAAGATTCGCTCGCAGCAAAACTTTTTCGGCTCAGCTTGTAGAAGAGCTGGTCGTCATGGATATCCACATAGTGGTCATCTATGTATTCAGCAATATCAGCGTACAATTTGCTGCTTATTTGATATGTACGCTTATCGAATACTACAATGTAGGCCTGCATATCGTTATTTTCCAAGAATGCAGTGATGGTATCTGTAGCGATTTTGAGAGCTTTGTCTTTTGGATAGCCGTATATGCCGGACGAAATCAAAGGAAAAGCAATCGACTCACAGCCATACTCTTTGGCAAGTTCTAAGGATCGCTGATAGCAGGAAATCAGCGCTTGTTCTTCCCCACTATGTCCGCCATTCCAGACTGGTCCCACTGCATGTATGATGTATTTGCAGGGCAGTCGATATCCTTTTGTGATTTTCGCATCACCAGTTTTGCATCCGTGCAGCGTGCGGCATTCGGCCAGAAGCTCTGGACCAGCAGCACGATGGATGCAACCATCGACTCCCCCACCACCAAGCAACGAATTATTGGCAGCATTTACGATGGCATCGACGGCCATCCTCGTTATATCGTTTCGAACAATTTGTAACGGCATGCGTTGTTGCACCTCCTCAGAAAACGGCACAAAGGTTGTTTGAACCTATTATATCACAGCTTGATAAAACAAAGTACTGATTTTGATAAGGAAGAATAAAAAGTTGTACCCGTATCCCCTGTATATTGCCAAGCGCAACCGCACCCTTGTCAGCAGTGCCCCCCCCGAAGGGGATAACCGGCGCGGGAGCGACGGTTAGCAAGCATTGCATGTGGGACCCATTTGTATCGTTCAGGGACACCCTGAAACCCATTTTTGACGACACTAAAAAGCAACGGCGGCCGATACATGGTATCGGCCGCCCATTTTTTATCATTGCAAGGTGATGCGGATGACAGATCCGTACCGCTACCGGAAGCGCGGAGCTGCTGCATCAGGTTGGCGGGCGAACTCGGTTCACCCCTGCATATGCTGCGCTTAGCGGGATGCCAACACATCCCCGGCAACTGACGTATGCCCCACGTTGCAGAATACTTTGCGGTCGCCCACATTTGACTGCACCCTCGGCGGTCCATTTGGCGCTCCGTTTCCGGCCTGACTCTCAGCATCACAGGCTCTCTGTATGGGCATGGTGCGCCGTTATCTCCGCTTCATCGGTTTAAATTGTTAAATTCGAGTATAGTAAACCACAAGCTTACCTATTTGTCAGGTAGGTTTTGCAATTTTCCGCAGATTTACAATTTCTTCTTTTCCAGTACAAGTGTCTTTTCTTGCCCATGCAGAGTGTATCGTATACAGATGTCGTGGTCAGCATCGACGCAGATATTTTCAGCGTGGGCGGATAGGTCGCGCAATGCCGCGTATTGTTCGCGCATTTCGAGGGTGTAACGGCTGGGCATGTCGGACGTCAGCAAAATGCCGCTGAACAACGCGTTGACCGTGGCAAGCTGGTCCTTTTGCTGCGGGGTCAACTTGCAGTTTTCCTCCCGTAAAAAGAATACATCCGGGTCGCTGCCGTAGGCGCGTCTGTTGAGCTGGCGGCGGAAAATCGTGTTGCCGATGGACTGCTTTGTAGAGACTCGCTCGCGGTGGAAAAGCCGCATATACCATACATCGTCCCAGTCCAGCCCTACATCACACCCAACGCGGCAGTAGTCAACGATACCAAAGGCGGGCATGACCGGCACGCCGCAGCCTAAAATCAGCTTGTCGCCGCACCATGAGCGCAGCAGTGCCATGGCACGCTGCATCCGTCCTGCGCGGGATTCCCGGCCGTTGCCGAACGGTGCTGCGCCGTAGAGAAAGTCCAGCTTGACAAGGTCGAAGCCCCAATCCTTCAGGACGCGGTCAAAGACCTGCTTGAGGTAGGCCTGAACCTCCGGGTGGTCAATGTCCAGCGCATAAAAGCTGCTCCAGTTGCAGCCGCAGCACCAGGGCTGACCGTCCACCTGCAGCAGCCAGTCCGGGTGATTTTTGCAGAGCAGGGATTCCTTTTCACAGACAAACGGTGCCAGCCACAGTCCGGTCAGAAAGCCGCTCTCGTGCGCAGCGTCGGCCAGCGGGCGCAGCCCATGGGGGAATTTAGCGGGGTCGGTTTCGAGCCAATCGCCGACCTTTGCTTCCCAGCCATCGTCGATTTGAAAGAGGTCTCCGGGTTTGAACAGTGCCCTGCACCCCTGCAGGTCCTCCAAAATTGACGCTTCGTCAATGTTTTGGTAGCGGTTATACCAGCTGGAATACCCGGCCAGCTTTTTTGTAGTGCGCGGGCGGCAGCCGAGCGCCGCGAACCATGCGTCAAAGACCTCGTCCTCGCTACCCTCAGCAAAGAACAAATCGAATGCCGCAAACACGCTGCCGCCGTGGCACACCCCGGCGCAGTCCCGCTCGATGCGCAAGACAGCCGCCTTGGCGTCGTAGTAAAAAATCGTGTAGCCGGGCGTTTCGTCGAGGCTTGCCACAAGGCGGTAGTGTTCCCCACTGCGGAAATAGCAGTAGGAGAACCCGTGGCTCATGCCCTTTCGTTTGCTGTAGCGCACAAAATGATAGTCGCCGTAGCGGTCAAAGGCGTATTTGTCCAGCAGAAATTTCGGAATGTGGTCGGTGCCGCGCTGGCGGCCCCACTTGGGCAGTTCCGGGCATTCGGTCCAGGTCTGGTAGCCGTTCATGAAGATTTTTTCATTCTCGGCCATCGGCCAGGACAGCGTCGCCACAGCATTTTCCAGCGTTCCGGCAGGCAGGTCAGTGCGCAGATGCACAGCCCCCTGCCCTACCGAAATCAATGCTGTACCGTCATAGCTTCCCGTATCCGTGGCCGCGCGCCAATGCAGCTCCGTCATATCAGACACCCTCTTTTTTGCCGTGCAGCTGTGCGCTGATCTCGGCCGCGTGGTCGTCGCTCAGGGTGAATTTGCGGCGGAACAGCACCAGCGCCGCGACCAGAACGACCATCGGCAGCACGGTCATCATCAAGCGCAGGCCCAGCAGAGTCGAGGCGCTCTGCGCGGCCACGGGACCGGTCTCCTCGGTGTTGCCGACCAGGCCGATCAGGTCCAGGCCGATGCCAGTCAGGAACACCGCCACACCGGACGCCGCCTTTACGACGAACGTCTGCATCGAGAAAATCACGCTCTCCTCGCGCCGGCCGGTCTTGAGCTGGCCGTAGTCGACACTGTTTGAGAGGAACAGCGTCGTCAGCACGCTGAGCATACCGTTACACGCGAACACCACAACGCCTGGCACGCACAGCAACACCAGATTCCCCGAGAAGCCAGTCAGGCAGAGCACAAGCAGCACACCGTAGCCGCCCAGCGCCAGCGCCAGACTTAACGTAAACACGCCGGTATTGCTTAATTTTTTGCGCACGAGCGGGTAGAGGATCATCATGCCCAGAATCTGCGCCGCGCCGCCGATGGTGGAAAACAGCGTGTAGCTGGCTTTCCAGCCCGTTCCACCAAAGTCATATTTAAAGAAGTAGATGATGAAGTTGGACGTGAGGTACAGCGCTGAGTTAATGAGGACGATGCTGCCCACGACGACGAGCGCCTGATCGTTTGCAAACAGCGCCTTGAACATCTCACCGACGGTGGCGGTTTTCATCTCGCCGCCGCTCGTCTCTTTGACACTAGCGCAGCATAGAATTTCCGTTACAACGAAGATTACGGCCACAATCAGCGCCACCCCGCGGAAGCCAGCGCGCTCACTGTCGCCGCCCAAAGCGCCGACGAGCAACATCGTGAACATCGCAATCAGCGCCGAACCGACACCCGCGCAGGTGCGGCCGACGACTGAAAGATTCTCACGGTCTGCGGGGGTTCGGGTCACGGCTGGGATCATTGACCAATAAGGAATGTCCATCATCGTGTAGGTGACGCCCCACAGAATATAAATGACGCTGAAATAGACCATCATCCCGGCTTCGGCCAGCGCGGGCGCGGCAAACAGCGCGTAGAGAACCGCGGCGTTGAGCACGGTGCCCGAAAAGATCCACGGCCGGAACCGCCCCCACCGCGTGCGGGTCTTGGCGACCAACACACCCATGAACGGGTCGTTGAAGGCGTCGAACACGCGGGCAATCATCAGAATCAGGCCGACGAACGTGGCCGAAAGCCCCAGCACATCCTGATAATAGTACATAACGTAGGATGCCGACAGGGCGTAGACCATATCCTTGCCCACCGCGCCGATACCAAACGCGGCCTTTTGCTTTGTTGTCAGTTCCATGCTGTATTCTCCTCGATTTTTTACACTCTGCGTAGGTAAGTGGAATGGAATTCTGCAACACAACACTTTTGCAAACGGTCCAGCCGTTTTGCTGCAAAAATGCCAGATACGCAACACTCGTCCACCTGCTGTGCAGCGGAAAGCCTGCAATTTTCAGCGCAAGGGCCTGAAGCCTTCCCCAAGGGGAATTCTCTGCATGGGTAAAGGTCGGCGCAATCAGCATGCCATCGTTTTTAAGCACACGGCGAAGCTCGGTGAGGGCTCTCTCAGGATGCGGTACAATGTGTAGCGCATTGGAGACAATGACAACATCAAAGGACTTGTCAGCATAAGGCAGATGGAACATATCCTGCACGGAAAAATACAGCTTGGAGGAAAAATTACCCCGCTTTGCCTGCGCAATCATCGCTGCGGAGGAGTCGGTAGCCTCAATGTGATCAGCAGAACGCAGGAGATGCTTTGCCACCTGCCCTGTACCGGTGGCTACCTCCAAAACGGTTTTGTGCCACACAGCAGGGCGAAGCAATGCATATAATTGATCATAGGCTATTGCGTTCTTGCGCATAAAGCGGTCATAGCCTGCTGCATTTCTGTCCCAAAAATTCTTTTTCGTAATGCTCAACTCCTTGGTTTACATCAACTAACTGCTGCTTATTTGAAAAGCTGCACGGCGGCAGCATGGCAGCTTGCACATGCGAGTTAGAAGAGCCTAACCGATGGATCGTAAAAAAGCTGCACGCAGCCAAAACGGCGCACCAGCAACAATTCTACGATATTTCAGTCATATAATAGTAGTCTGGCACCCAAATGTCAATAGGGTGCTACAGGTGCTTTTGTGCGTTTGAATTTCTACAAAATACAATAGCGGGCAGTGCGCTTTACACTGCCCGCTATTGAGAAAAGCTTCCTTTAGCCGTTTTCGTCCTTGGGAATGGCCAGATTCAAGAGGATGGCAACGAGTGCGGCGGGCACAATGCCGGAGCCGCCGAATACCAGAGAGAGCATCTGCGGTGCGTGTGCAAGGATGCCGTTGTTGGCACCGATGCCATAGCCAAGACCGAGCGCTACAGAGACGATGCTCAGGCTGCGCGGGGTCAGCGGCTCGCGGGTGATGAGCTGAATACCGCTCACCACGATCGAAGAGAACATCATGACAGCTGCGCCGCCCAGCACCGACTGCGGCATGATCGAGACGAGCGCGCCCAGCTTGGGCACCAGACCGCAGAGAATCAGGAAGATGCCGCCGGTGGCCAGCGCAAAGCGGTTGACGACCTTGGTCATGCTGACAAGGCCGACATTCTGGCTGAAGGAGGTGTTGGGCAGTACGCCGAACAGTGCGGCAAAGCTGGAGCCGATACCATCGCAGATGACGCCGCCGGACAGCTCGGTGTCGGTGGCCTCGCGGTCCATGCCGCCCATGATAACGCCGGAAATATCACCCACGGTTTCGACCGCCGTGACGATGAACATAATCATGACCGGTGCGATCGCGCGCATATCAAACACCGGCTTGACCGGCATCAGCTCGGGCAATGCAAACCATTTGGCCTCGGCCACCTTGTTCCAGTTCAGCACCCATGCCTTGGTGTAGGCAACGCCCTCGGCGTTCAGCGCCGTGGTGGGCAGAACAAGGCCCATGAGAAACGCTGCAATGTAGCCGCAGATGATGCCCACCAAAATCGAGGAGGAATTCAAAAAGGTGCTGCCGGAATGCTTGCAGATCAGGATGACGACCAGCACAAAGATGGCGAGCAGCAGGTTTTCGACCGAGCCGAAATCCTGCGCGGTGTTGCCGCCGCCGAAGGAATTTACACCGACCGAAATCAAGCTCAGACCGATGGAAAGCACCACCGTGCCGGTAACGACAGAGGGCAGCAGCTTGCGCAGCGGCTTCAGAAAGAAGCCCAGCACGGTCTCAAACAGGCCGCCGATCAGGGACGCGCCCATGATTGCGCCGTAGGCCAGTACGCCGCCGCCCATCGAGGCTGTGACCGAGCTGAACACCCCGATGAAGCCGGAGGAGGTGCCCATGATGATAGGCACCTTGCCGCCGATGGGGCCGATGGAATACAGCTGAACCAGTGTGACAATGCCCGCCACAAGCATGGCATTCTGCAGCAGCGTAACGCGCAGGTCGGCAAATTCGCCGCCGGCCAGGCCGCAGGCGCCCGTGATGATAAGCAGCGGCGTAAGGTTGCCGACAAACATCGCCAACACATGTTGCATGCCCAGCGGCAGTGCCTGCTTCAGGGACATCTTGCCTTCAAAGCGGAAGGCTTCGGGGGAAAGATCGTTTTTCTTCATTCCACAACTCCTCAGATAAAACCTATTACAATATAACATATACCGCCAAAGCGGAAGGGCATACCGCCCTATTTACACATTATACCATCCCCTGCCCTGTGATTGCAATTCCATCAGCCGCCGCAGCAAAAATTTTGTGTGTTTTTGAAGAAGGCTGAACGGTCAAAAAACCTTGATCGCCTGCTGCTTGCCGTGCAAAGTGTAGTGTACGGTCAGGCCGTTGTCTGCATCCACGGTGCAGTTTTCGGCGTGGTCGGTCAATTCTCGCAGGGCGTTGTATTGGCGGCGCATCTCATCCGTATAGCGGCTGGGCATATCGGAGGTGAGCAGGATTCCGCTGAACAGTGCATTGACCCGGGCCAGGGTCTGCTTTTGCTGTAGGGTCAGCTTGCAGTTTTCCTCGCGCAGGAAGAATACATCGGGGTCACTACCGTAAGCACGCCCGTTAAGCTGGCGGCGGAAAATCGTGTTGCCGATGGACTGCTTTGTGGAGACCCGCTCGCGGTGGAAAAGCCGCATATACCACACATCGTCCCAGTCCAGCCCTACATCACACCCAATGCGGCAGTAGTCAACGATGCCAAAGGCAGGCATGACCGGCACACCGCAGCCGAGGATCAGCTTGTCGCCGCACCATGAGCGCAGCAGTACCATGGCGCGCTGCATCCGTCCTGCGCGGGATTCCCGGGCGTTGCCGAACGGTGCTGCGCCGTAGAGAAAGTCCAGCTTGACAAGGTCAAAGCCCCAATCCTGCAGGACGCGGTCAAAGACCTGCTTGAGGTAGGCCTGTACCTCCGGGTGGTCGATGTCCAGCGCATAAAAGCTGCTCCAGTTGCAGCCGCAGCACCAGGGCTGACCGTCCGCCTGCAGCAGCCAGTCCGGGTGATCTTTGCAGAGCAGGGATTCCTTTTCGCAGACGAACGGTGCCAGCCACAGTCCTGCCAGAAAGCCGTTTTCATGGGCTGCATCTGCCAGCGGGCGCAGCCCGTTGGGGAATTTGGCAGGGTCAGGCTCCAGCCAGTCTCCTACCTTGCGCTCCCATCCATCGTCGATCTGAAAGAGATCCCCTGCACGGAAAAGCGTTTTGCAGCCGTTGAGGTCTTCCCGGATCGAGGCCTCGTCAATGTTCTGGTAGCGGTTATACCAGCTGGAATACCCGGCCAACCTGCGCGTGGTGCGGGGGCGGCAGCCCAGCGCCGCAAACCATGCGTCAAATACCTCGTCCTCGGTGCCCTCGGCAAAAAAGAGGGAGAACGCAGGAAAGCTGCCGCCGGTATGCTGTACCCCGGCGCAGTCGCGCTCAATGCGCAGCTGTGCGGTGCGGCTGTCATAGGAAAAAATCGTATAGCCCGGTGCCTCGTCCAGGCTGGCCAAAAGGCGGTAGGTCTTTCCGCGCCGGAAATAGCAGTAGGAGAAGCCGTGGCTCTGTCCCCTCTTGCCGCTGTAGGGAACAAAATGATAATCGCCGTAACGGTCAAAGCTGTATTTCTCCAAAAGAAATTTCGGGACGCGCTCAACACCGTGCTGCCGGTCCCATTTGCCCAGCTCCGGGCAGGCGGTCCAGGTTTGGTAGCCGTTCATGAAAAGCTTTTCTTCGTGCGCCATCGTCCACGGAAGCGCAGCAACCGCATTTTGCAGCACTCCGGCGGGTAGCTCTGCCCTCAGGCAGACGGCACCGCTGCGCGGGGTGATGGCTGCCGTGCCGTCATACCGGCCGCTGTCTGTTGCGGCATACCACTGCATCTCAGCCATTTTGAGTTTCCTCCCTGTGAAGCGCAGCACTGATTTCGGCTGCGCGGTCATCCGTCAGGGTGAACCATCGGCGGAACAGTACAAGCGCCGCCGCAAGGACGGCCATGGGCAGAACGGTCATCATGAGCCGCAGCCCGAGCAGTGTACCGGCGCTCTGGGCAGCAACGGGGCCTGTCTCCTCGGCATTGCCGGCCAGCCCGATCAGATCCAGGCCGATGCCGGTCAGAAAAACCGCCACGCCGGACGCAGCCTTTACAACAAAGGTCTGCATCGAGAAGATAACGCTTTCCTCACGGCGCCCGGTCTTGAGCTGGCCGTAGTCCACACTGTTGGAGAGGAAAAGTGTCGTCAGTACGCTGAGCATGCCGTTGCAGGCAAACACCACCACGCACGGCACGCAGAGCAGTGCCAGACTGCCGGAAAAGCCCGTCAGGCAGAGCAGGAGCAGCACAGCATAGCCGCCCAGCGCCAACCCCAGACTTACCGTAAATACGGCAGTGTTGCTGAGCTTTTTGCGCAGCACCGGATAGAGGACCATCATGCCGAGGATCTGTGCCGCACCGCCGATGGTTGAGAACAGCGTGTAGCTGGCCTTCCAGCCTGTGCCGCCGAAATCGTACTTGAAGAAATAGATGATAAAGTTGGAGGTCAGATACAGCGCCGAGTTGATCAAAACGATGCTGCCTACGACCACAAGCGCCTGATCGTTGGAGAACAGCGCCTTGAACATCTCGCCGACGGTGGCGGTCTTTATCTCGGCGCTGCCGGTCTCCTTGACGCTGGCGCAGCAGATCGCCTCGGTAGTCACAAAGATGACAGCCACGAGCAGTGCTACCCAGCGGAAGCCGGTGCGCTCGCTGTCGCCGCCCAAAGCACCAACCAGCAGCATGGTAAACATCGCAATGAGCGCCGAGCCGACGCCCGCACAGGTGCGGCCCACGACTGACAGGTTTTCTCGGTCAGCAGGGGTACGGGTCACGGCGGGGATCATCGACCAGTAAGGAATGTCCATCATCGTGTAGGTGACGCCCCACAGGATGTAGACGACGCTGAAGTAGACCATCATGCCGGCACCCTCCAGCACCGGCGCGGCAAACAGCGCGTAGAGAACCACCGCATTCAGGACGGTGCCGCTGAGGATCCACGGACGGAACCGTCCCCAGCGGGTGCGGGTCTTGGCCACCAGCACCCCCATAAAGGGATCGTTGAAGGCATCAAACACACGCGCGATCATCAGGATCAGGCCGACAAAGGTGGCAGGCAGGCCCAGCACATCCTGATAATAGTACATGACATAGGAGGCAGACAGCGCGTAGACCATATCCTTGCCCACTGCGCCGATGCCGAAGGCGGCTTTTTGCTTTGTTGTCAGTTCCATACTGCACACTCCTTCTTTGTGACGGTAAATTCTACGGTGACGGACGCACACTGCGGGGCCGAAACGGTCAGCGCGGCTGTACCGGTCTGCCCGACTGTGCGCAGATAAGTCCCGCCCATGCCGCCCTCGGCAGTTGCCGCCGCAGGGCCGACCAGCGCAGCGGCACCGGTCACGGCAAAGGTCAGCGGCAGCTGTGCATAGACGGCAGGGCTACCGTTTTCATCAAGGATCCGCACCCGAACTCCGGCCATATCGTAGGTGTCACCCTCCTGCAGGACGGTGGCGGAGGGCGTTACCTCAAGATGCAGCTGGTGGCTGGGGCAGAGCGTGACGCTCTTTACCACGGTATCCCCGTTTTTGGCATCGAACCGCCAACGCGTAGCCGCGCCGCCCCAGTTGCCGACATACTTGCCGTACAGCGCCACACCGTCCGCAAAGCTCATCTTATAGCGCACCATGCACCACGCCAGCTTCAGCTTGTAGCGCAGCGGCAGCCCGGCCAAGCCGTAGCGCCCGGCTGCAAGCAGACAGTCGCGCAGCGTATCGGCCTTGGCCTTGTCAAAATGCTCCTGCGTTTCAAGCAGGACACCGATTGTGTCATCCACGGCCAGCGGTGGGTGCGGCAGCGCCGTCCAGCCGCTTTTGTGTAGGGTCGTCACAAACACATCGTTTTTGTAAAGATCCACCCGCTCGGCGTTGGTAAACACATAGACCGTGCCGATTTGCCCGGCAGGATAGTCACCGATGTCCATCGCGGAGCTGACCGTCAGCACCGGCTCCTCCCCGCCCTGCGATGCGTAAACGGACGCCGCCAGCTTGGGATTGCGGAAGCTGTCCAGCACGCCGTGATAGCAGATGCGGTCCCCGGAGCCGAAATCCTTGTGGGTGGCATAATCAAACATACACCAGCCAAAGCAGCCCGCATGCTCTCCATCTGCGTAGGCGGCGTCCAACACCCGCGCATGGCGCAGGGCATGCTCCTGCCGGTGCGGGGCATCGTCACAGGACTTGGTGGGGTACATGTGGCCGTTGCATTCTGAGATCAGCAGAGCCTTGCTCAAATCAGGCGTCACATCCTTTTTCCGCTTGGCCCCGGCGTTTGAGCCGTTGTGGGAGAAATCGTTGTAGGCGTAAACATCTTCCAGGAGATGGCTCTTTTCCAGATACCGCACGCCCGAGGTCGCCCGGCTCGGGTCCAGTGCGTGGGCGATTTGGTTGGTGCGCGTATAGAATTCGTCATCGTCTACGCTCTCGTTGATGCGCACACCCCACAGTATGATGCTGGGGTGATTGCGGTTTTGCAGCAGCATCTCCCGCAGCATGGCGCAGGCGCGATCTTTCCATGCCCCATCGCCGATGTGCTGCCAGCCGGGCAGCTCGGTAAATACAAGCAGGCCCAGCCGGTCACATTCATCAAGGAAATACTGGCTTTGCGGGTAATGGCTCGTGCGCACCGCATTGCAGTGCAGCTCGTTTTTCAGGATGCGGGCGTCCTGCCGCTGCAGGCTTTCCGGCGCGGCGTAGCCAATGTAGGGGTAGCTTTGGTGGCGGTTCAGCCCGCGCAGAAAGGTCTTTTTCCCGTTCAGATAAAAGCCGTCCGCCCGGAACACAGCCGTCCGGAAACCGAAGGAGGTTTCCCGGCTGTGCAGTACCTGCCCATCGGTATCGAGCAGCTCTGCTATGCAGCGGTAGAGATTCGGATGCTCGATGTCCCACGGTGCGGCATCAGGCAGCGTAAGGCGGCATTCCGCCGATTCTGCCGGGGGCAGCTGGCGGCTCCCCAGCGTCTCGCCCGCACTGCTGCAGAGCCGGACGCGCAGCGCAGCGGCCTTTTCCGGTGCTTCTACGGTCAGCTGTACGGCAGCTTCGGTCAGCGTCGGTGTGTACACGAAAAGATCGCTCACACGACTCTGCGGCGAGGTTTCAAGCCAGACCTCCCGGTATAGACCGCCGTAGGTCAGGTAGTCGATGACAAAGCCGAAGGGCGGCAGGCTGGGATCCTCGCGCGTATCCAGCCGCACGGCCAGCAGATTTTCTGTGCCGCGGTGCACAAGGTCGGTAATTTCGATGGTGAAGCCGGTGTAGCCGCCCTGATGCCGCCCGGCCAGCTGGCCGTTCAGGTAGATCTCCGCCTGATGGGCGGCCCCGTCAAAGCGCAGGAATACCCGGGGCGCATCGGGAACGGTCAGTGTGCGACGGTAACCGCAGACCTTCTCATAGTCAGAGGGGTCTGCGTAGTGGAGCGGCAGTTCCCGGCAGGTATGGGGCAGACGCACCGAACGACAGCTAACAGGTTCACCCCGACAGAAGGCATCGCTCCATTGCTCTGTAAATTCCCAGTGATTGCAAAGACTGTATCTCATCGTACCAACAACCCCTCCAGTAAAATGGAAATCATCTCATCCAGGGCATCCGTGTAGGATATGCCTTGCGCATCGAGCGTGCGGTCTGCAAGAAAATCCTCAATGGAAGCGGAGATCATCCGCTGCAGAACCGGCAGGGATACCCGACGGATAACGCCTTCCCCCATCGCCTGCTCCAGCAGTGCCAAGGTAGGCTCCCAGCCGGTTTCCAGATGCTCCCGCACGCGCGCTGCGACTCTGGGATATTTTTCATCCAAAAGATCCATCTGCTGCAGATCCAGCGCGGTGTACTCCTCCGGCAGGGCGATAATGACCGCCCGCAGCTTTTCAGCCAGGGTGCCAGGGCCGTCAAGGATGCGCTGCTTGCGGGCGTGGATCCTTGTAAACGCATCGTCCACCATATCCAGCAGCAGCGCCTCCTTGGAGGGGTAGACTGCGTAGATCGTCTTTTTGCTGATGTGCATCATCGCAGCGGCCTGCTGCATCGTAAAGCGCAGCCCGTCCCTGCGGAACAGCTCCATTCCGACTGCGCGCAGTCTTGCGCACAGCTCGTTGTGTTCGTCCATCACTTGCCTCCTGTGGAAACCCGATTTAGCTTTCCGGTTTCCATTGTAGTGCGGAAACCGGTTCGATTCAAGCGGTTTCCTGCACTTTCTACCTTTTTGCCAATCGGGCACAGATTTTTTCGTCATATCGCCCATACGCTAAAGCCGTAACGGGACAGAAAAACGCCCCCGCACAGTGATGCGGGGGCGCTTTGCAGGTGCCTCAGTTCGTTTTTTCAGTTTTTTGCTGCAGGCGGGTCAGCTCCCGCAGCTCACGCACGGTGAAAAGGCCGCAGACAATGGCGGCAGCGCCGTCCGCAATGGGGCCTGCGTACATAACGCCGTCAATGCCCATAAAGAGCGGGAAGATGACGATGAGCGGCAGCAGGAACAAAATCTGGCGTGTCAGGGACATGAATACGCCGAGGCGCGCCTTGCCAATCGAGTTGAAGAAGTTGGAGGTGACCGGCTGGATGCCGTTGATCAGCGTCAGGAACATATAAATGCGGAAATACCGCTCCGAAAACTGGTAGTACATCTCGCTGCCGGTGCCGAAAATACTGATGATCTGCCGCGGGAAAAGCTGGAAGCAGGCAAACGCTGCCAGAGAAAGCCCGGTAGCCACAGCCAGCGCCAGCAGATAGCTCTTTTTGACGCGGCGGTAGAGCGCAGCACCGTAATTGAAGCCGATGATCGGCTGTACGCCCTGCGAAATGCCGATGACAAAGGACATAAAGATCATGTTGACCTTTGAGATGATGCCCGCGCAGGCCAGAGGAATATCGCTGCCGTAGATAGACAGTGCACCGTAGTGTGCAAGGGTGTTGTTCAAAACGATCTGGACAACCGCCATAGCGATCTGGTTGAAGCAGGCAGATGCACCGTAGCTGAAGATCTTGCGTGTTCTGTCACCGTCAATCGTAAAGCAGCCCCGTGAGAAGGGTACAGATTTAAAATGGAAGAGATACCGCATGCTGATGCAGAACGAGGCGATCTGCCCGAGAATCGTGGCAAGTGCAGCGCCGGTCATACCCATATCCAGCCCGAAGATGAACAGCGGATCAAGGACCGTATTGATAAGTGCGCCGATGAGCATCGACATCATGGAATAGCGCGGGCTGCCGTCTGCCAGAATCAGCTTGCTCATGCCGGTATTCATAATGAGGAACGGAAACCCCAGCGCTGTGATGCGAGTGTAGGCCTCTGCGTAGGGCAAAACATCCGGCGTAGCGCCGAAGAATTTCAGCATCGGCGTCAGAAAAAGCAGCGTGACCGCCATCAGCACAGTGCCGAACAGCGCCATCAGACACAGGCCGTTGCCTGCATATTCAGCAGAACGCTTTTCATTGCCTGCACCCAGCTGGAGACTGAAATTCGTCGCACTGCCGATACCGAGCAGCAGCGCAATGGCTGTGCAGGCAATCGAGAGAGGAAACGCAATATTGGTGGCAGCATTGCCCAGCAGACCCACACCCTGCCCGATAAAGATTTGGTCAACAATGTTGTACAGCGACGTCACCAGCATCGAGATAATGCAGGGAATGGCAAAGCCGACAAGCAGCTTCCCTTCTTTTTCATATCCAAGCGGGTTGGCAGCATCAGCCTGCGATGAAACAGTTTTTACGCTCATGCAGTTTTATCTCCTTTAATCCTGTTAATAATCGCAAATATAATAATAGTAACAAAATCCGGTAGGAAATACAAGTCCGTTTGCCTTGAGGCGCTTGAGCTTGCCCTACATGAGCCGGAGACCGTGACACAAACAAAACCGGGGCGAACTTTTCGTTCGCCCCGGCAGTACCTAAATGATTGGAGTCATAGCCTCATAACCTTTATTCGTTATTTTTCGGAGTTGGTTCCTATTTTCATGGGAAATCATTCCCTTTGCAGAATTTCAGGCTTTGAGATGGAGGATCAACCTCTGACACTTAGTACATTGGAGTTTCTCCTTATGGATCAGGTGGATTTCAGATACCCTCTGTTGGGTGGCGTGGAACCAGTCATGATAACCAGCCTTCTTTCATCCTGATCTATATGCTGCATGGGGGTCTTTGATGACGGCCCCTGAGTCTGCTGTTTAAAAGTAAGCTGCCTGACATCTCGTTCAATATTCTTTGTACAGGTTATGACCTGCGGCTTCGGATGCGGCGCTTTTTCATTCAGCAGGCCCAGGCCCGCCGGTGATGAATAGGATCTTTAAAGTTTGCCATTGGACTTGAGCCTCCTTCCTTACGAAATACCGCCGGTGTCTTGCTTTCTTTGGAGATTTCTTATGACATTTTTCCTTGGAAGATCAGCTTCTCTTGGAGTTGTCTGCTCCTTATCTCCGGCTGTTTTCTTTCTGTGACTATACTATACCACAGCCCTTGGGATTCGTCTATTCGCAGATATGCCAACGATGCAGCGAAAGATTTGTGCAGTTTCAAGCTTGCCGCTCCAGGCAAAAAATGGTATAATAAATATGTTGGGCTGCTGTACAGCCCAGACCGTGCGCTGTCCCTTTTGGCAAGGGACGGCGCTTTTTTGGCGGGATTGTGCTGTGGTCCGGCAGGAAATCTGATGGCCTGTGTGCGGCTTTTATAATGGCGAATGTCTCCCCCGAGCTGAAGGCGCTGGCCGATGCAGTATGCCCAGGCGTGGCGGAGGATGGCATCCGGCAGTACTGCGCAGCCCGCGGCTGATCTGAACAGGCATTAAGCAATATTCACTGCAAAACTACTGTAAAGCAGCTGCCGCTGCCGGGGCGGCTGTCCACAGTGACAGCGCCGCCGTGCAGTGCGGCTATTTTTTGTGCCATGGCAAGGCCCAAGCCGTTGCCTTGCGTCCTGTGGCTGGTGTCCCCCTGATAGAACTGCTCAAAGATATGGCAGCAGGTCTCAGCGTCCATACCGCAGCCCTGGTCAGTGACAGCCACAACCGGTCTGCCCTGCTCGCAGTGCAGCGTTACGCTTATTGTTCCGTTCTCCGGGCTGAACTTGGCGGCATTATCCAGCAGATTCAGCCAGATCTCCTTTACCAGCGCTTCGCTGCCGTGGTAGGTGCAGGGGGCCAGTTCGGCCTCAAACTGCAGCGGCTTATCGCGCCACTTTTGCCGGGTCACAAGGATGCACTGGCGCAGCTGCTCATCCAGCGAAAAGTCTGTACAGTCGGTCAGAATGGTCTGTGCCTCGATACGATTCAAGAGCAGCACACTGCCGGAAAGCTGTGCCAGCCGCCTGCTCTCATCGCGGATGATTTGCAGATACTCGCGCTGCTCCTCTGGGGTGACATCCTCGTCCAGCAGCAGGTCGGCAAAGCCGCTGATGCTGACGATGGGCGTCTTGAACTCATGGGAAAAGTTATTCACAAAATCCTTGCGCAGCAGCTCAGTGCCGGAAAGCTCCTCCGCCGCTTTGTTGAAGGCCGCTTTGAACTCCCGGATCTCGGTAGGCTCATACCCGTGGGCGGCGGGCTGCAGGCGCACGGTGAAGTCCCCTGCCGCCAGCCGGTTCATCGCCTGTATAATGTTTTTGATAGGCTTTATTAACACAAGGCGAATCGCAACCACAAGGCTGACGGCCATCAAAATACAGCTGGCATACAAAATAACCAGCGCACCGCCGATGCTGACGCTGCCGTCTTGGATAAAAAAGCCGTGGTCAGCCTCCGATACCACCAGCACCGTCACAACGGTCAGATTCAGTGTAACGATGAAAAAGAGGTTCAGCACCAGCAGCATTGTCAAATTTACGGTGCGCATGCAGTCGCGCAGCTTATTTACAAATTGCGCCATATCACACCTTCTTTATAGCGCGGTAACCGATGCCGCGAATGGTCTGTATCTCAAACTCCGGCCAATCGTAAAAGCGGGTGCGCAGCCGATTGATATGAACATTTACCGTTTTGTCGTCACTTTCGCTGTCCATGCCCCAAATCTCATCCAGCAGCTCCAGCCGGGTAAAGGTCCTTTCCGGGTAAGCCAGCAGCTTGTATAGAAGGTTGAACTCCTTGGGCGGCAGCACCTGTGCATCGTGGCCGCGCCGCACGGTATGAGTGTCGTAGTCCAGCTCGACATCCCCTATCGTGATTTTGTGTTCATCCACGATGCGGGCGCGGCGCAGCAGCGCCTTGATGCGCAGCACAAGCTCCTGCCGGTCCGGCGGTTTTGTCATATAATCATCAGTGCCAACGATAAACCCCGTGTGCTTGTCCTGCGGCATATCCTTGGCCGTCAACATTAAAATAGGCAGCATACTGCCGCTTTCCCGGATGGTCCTGGTCAGGGTAAAGCCATCCATCCGGGGCATCATCACATCGCAGAGCAGCAGGTCTATCTGGTTGTGGTCGAGCAGTTCCAGCGCCTGCACACCGTCGGCAGCAATCAGCGGCTCATAGCCCGCTCGCTTTACGATGGCGCAAAGCAGACGCGCCGTGCTGGGGTCATCCTCGGCAATCAAAATACGAAACATCCGTGTATCCTCCTTAGTTCTATTATAGTACAGCGCAAAGATAAACGGAAGATAAACCTTCCCGTTTACCAAAGGTTTATTTTGGCGGTGTATCCTTAGGAGCATCGAAACAAAAAACAACCTACGGGAAAACGGAGGATACAGCTATGAAAATCATCTATCTTGTCACCGGTGCTGCCGGATTTATGGGCACTAATGTCTGCGCACAGCTTTTGGAGCGCGGTGATGCCGTGCGCGCTTTTGTGCTGAAGGGCGACCCCGCTGTAAAATTTATGCCGAAGGCCGTCGAAATTTTTGAGGGTGACCTCTGCAGTGCCGAGGACTGCGAGAAATTCTTTGCCGTGGAGCCGGGCGTCCAGACTGTCTGCATCCACTGCGCGAGTATGGTGACAATCAACCCGAATTACAGTGAAAAACTCATCGCCGTCAATGTGGGCGGCACCGAAAATATGCTGAATGCCGCCAAAAATCACCCGGAGTGCAAAAAGTTCGTCTATGTTTCCAGCACCGGCGCCATCCCCGAGCTGCCTAAGGGCGAGAGCATCCGCGAGGTATACAGCTTTGTTCCCTACGATGACGATCGCGTGGTCGGCTGGTACAGCCGCAGCAAGGCAATGGCGACCCAGAAGGTACTGGACGCCGCCGCGGACGGGCTGAATGCCTGCGTGGTGCATCCCAGCGGTATTCTTGGCCCCAACGACCCCGCCATCGGGCAGACGACCCGCACGCTGATCCAGATTTTGAACGGTGAGATGCCCATCGGTATGCAGGGGTCGTTCAACCTTGTCGATGTGCGCGATCTGGCCGCCGGCACGATTGCCGCCGCTGACCGTGGGCGCAAGGGAGAGTGCTACATCCTTTCTAATGACGAGGTTTCGCTGAAGGAGCTGTGTGAGATGCTCAAGGCTGATACCGGCTGCCGCGGCTGCCTGTTTTATCTGCCGCTGTCTTTTGCGCATTTTGCCGCCAAGCAGATGGAGGCCCGCGCCGCCAAGACCGGTAAGCCTGCTGTGCTGACCGAGTTTGCCGTTTACAATCTGGAGCGCAACAACCATTTTGACTGCTCCAAAGCGAAAAACGAGCTTGGCTTTGCCCCGCGTCCCTACAAGGAAACGCTGCATGATCTCGCTGTATGGCTCAAGCAGGAGGGAAAAATCGCATGAAGAAGCTGTATGAATCTATCTGCAAGCTTATGCAAATGAATGACCAGCAGTGGGAGTGCTATCTCCACGCACTGGATTCCCTGCACTGACACAAAGAAAAGGGGGTACCTATTATGAAAAAGGTTTGCGTTATCACAGGCGGCGGCAGCGGGATGGGACTTGCCACGGCGAAGCTTGTCTGTGAAGAAGGATATTACACGATTTTGGTGGGGCGCACGGCGTCCAAGCTGGAAAAGGCAGTTAACGATCTGCGCAGTGCAGGCGGCGAGGCTGAGGCGTTCAGCTGTGATGTTTCCGACCGTGAAAGCTGCTTTGCGCTGGCCAAACACGCCGCCGAATGCGGCGAAGTAAAAGCGGTATTGCACATTGCAGGCCTCAGCCCTCACATGGGCGATGCTGAAAAGATTTTGCGCGCCAATGCGCTGGGCACGGTGAATATCAACGATGCCTTTTATGAGGTCATGGCACCGGGCGGCTGTGTGATCGACACCTCCAGCATGAGCGCCTACCTTGCCCCGCAGTTTGTCATGCCCAAGGGTGCGTACAAGCTGGCGCGCACCAACCGTGAAAAATTCATCAAAAAGCTGGTAGCGCGGGCAGGCATTGCCCCTAAGGACGCCCGCCCGGGTCTGGCCTACGCCATCAGCAAGCATTTTGTAATTTGGTTTGCTAAGACCGATGCCGCACGCTTTGGCGAGAAAAATGTGCGCTGCTTAAGCGTGACCCCCGGCAACTTTGACACGCCGATGGGCGCACTGGAAAGCGGGCAGGCGGATGTATTCAAAAAATACTCTGCTCTCAAGCGCAACGGAAAGCCGGAAGGAATCGCCGCTTTGTTTGCGCTTCTTCTGGATGAGCGGCTGGGCTTCCTGACCGGAGCAGACATTCTTATGGACGGCGGCGTTGTGGCAAGCGGTGCCAGCGGATTGAGCAAATAAAAAAGGGCAGCAAAGTAAACCCCGATTTTAGCTTTTGGGGTCTGCTTTGCTGCCTTTTGGATTTTGTGCCTTCGCTTGGCTGTACTTTAGTGCAGCTCGCTTTCGCAGCGGTCCAGAACGGCGGCGATAACCTGATCCATGTCGTAATACTTGTACTCACCCAGGCGTCCGCCGAAGATGACCTTCGGCTCGGCGTCGGCCAGCTTCTTGTACTCGGCATACAGTGCGCCGTTTTTAGCATCGTTGACGGGGTAATACGGCTCGTCACCGGGCTTCCACTCAGAGGAATACTCGCGGCTGATGATCGTTTTGGGCAGGTCGTTGCCGTTCTCGTCCTTGCCGAACTCGAACCATTTGTGCTCGATGATGCGGGTCCATGGCGTCTCGCGGTCCGTATAGTTGACGGCGGCGTTGCCCTGGAAGCTGGGCTTGTCGAGCAGCTCATTCTCAAACCGGACAGAGCGGTACTCCAACGTGCCGAGTTTGTAGTCAAAATAAGCGTCAATCGGGCCAGTGTAGACGATTTTGTCAGCCAGTGCGTCCAGCGCGGCCTTGTTTTCGAGGTAATCGGTGTTCAGCCGCACCTCGATGCCGTCCAGAAGATTGGCGATCATCTTGGTGTAGCCGCCGATGGGAATGCCCTGATACAGTGCGTTGAAATAGTTGTTGTCAAAGGTCAGCCGCACGGGCAGGCGCTTGATGATAAAAGCAGGCAGGTCCTTGCAGTCGCGGCCCCACTGCTTTTCGGTGTAGCCCTTGATGAGCTTTTCATAAATATCGCGGCCCACAAGGGAGATGGCCTGCTCCTCAAGGTTCTGCGGCTCGTGGGTGATCTCGCGGCGCTGCTCCTCAATTTTGGCGGCTGCCTCCTCCGGTGTGACGACGCCCCACATTTTATTAAAGGTATACATGTTGAAGGGCAGCGAATACAGCTCACCCTTATAGTTGGCAACGGGAGAGTTCGTAAAGCGGTTGAACTCGGCAAACCGGGTGATATAGTTCCAGACCTTTTTGTTGTTGGTGTGGAAGATGTGCGCACCATACTTATGGACGTTGATACCCTCGATGTTCTCGGTATAAATGTTGCCCGCAATGTTGGGGCGCTTATCCACGACCAGCACGGATTTTCCGTGGACCTTGGCCTCATGGGCGAAGATGGCACCGTACAGACCGGAGCCGACTACCAGATAATCATATTTCATATAACAGGTGTTCCTCTCTTTAAAAATCACAGGGATATTGTGCGGTAATGGCATTGAGAGCCTTACTCCACCGTCAAAAAGCGGCAGAAAGGCATTTCAGTCTCTGCCGAATAGATCTCTTGTGTAGACCTTGTCCTGCACATCGTTGAGGCAGGCATCGTAGCGGTTGGCCAGAATGGCCTGACTCTGCCGCTTGAATTTGTCCAGATCGTTGACCACTGCCGAACCGAAGAAGGTCTTGCCGTCCTCCAGCGTAGGCTCATAGATGATGACCTGTGCGCCCTTGGCCTTGATGCGCTTCATGACACCCTGAATCGAGCTTTGGCGGAAGTTGTCGCTGTTGCTCTTCATCGTCAGGCGGTAGACGCCGATCGTGACGGGCCTTTCGCGGCTTTCGTCAAACTCATTTTCCTGATCGTAGCCGTAGTACCCGGCCAGCTTCAACACGCGGTCAGCGATGAAGTCCTTGCGGGTGCGGTTGAACTCCACAATGGCCTCGATGAGATTTTCCGGCACATCGGCGTAGTTTGCCAGCAGCTGCTTCGTGTCCTTGGGCAGGCAGTAGCCGCCGTAGCCGAAGCTTGGGTTATTGTAATGGCTGCCGATGCGCGGGTCAAGACATACGCCGTCAATGATCTGCTTCGTGTTCAGGCCCTTGCTCTCCGCGTAGGTATCCAGCTCATTGAAATAGGCAACGCGCAGCGCCAGATAGGTGTTGGCGAACAGCTTGACGGCCTCGGCCTCAGTAAAGCCCATGAAGAGCGTATCAATGTTCTCCTTGATGGCCCCCTCCTGCAGCAGTGCCGCAAATTCGTGGGCGGCTGCGACAAGGTGCGCATTCTCCGGGTCGGTGCCGACGATGATGCGGGACGGGTAGAGGTTGTCATACAGGGCCTTGGACTCCCGCAGAAATTCCGGGCTGAACAGGATGTTCCGGCTGCCGAGCCTTTCCCGCACCGACACCGTGTAGCCCACGGGAATCGTCGATTTGATGACCATGACGGCATTTGGATTGACCTCCGTGACAAGGCGGATGACTGCCTCCACTGCAGAGGTGTCAAAGTGCTGGGTCTGGCTGTCGTAGTTGGTGGGTGCAGCAATGACCACAAAGTCCGCATCGGCGTAGGCTGCCTTTGCGTCCAGCGTAGCGGTCAGATCCAGCTCCTTCTCAGCCAGATATTTCTCGATGTAATCATCCCGGATCGGCGATTTGCGCGCGTTGATCAATGCGACCTTTTCCGGCAGGATATCCACCGCCGTCACATGATGGTGCTGGGAAAGCAGCGTGGCAATCGAAAGCCCCACATAGCCGGTCCCGGCCACCGCGATCTTATATTTTTTCATAACAGTTATACTCCGCAGCTGCGAATTTTCCGTAAGGCAGCAGTCAAAATTACGCCGTGCCGGCTTACCGTATGTGGGTTTATTATAGCACGTCACCGGCCACAATTCAATATTGCCGCTTTCCTCAGAATTGTTTGAACAATAATCCAGTATTGAAAACAATCGTCTCTACTCAGTCTTTGCTGTATCTGCTAAGATAGAATCACGGTACTGGTGTGGTGTCAGACCGGTTTGTTTACGGAAAACACGATAAAAGTAATTGTCATCCAGGAATCCGATCTGCTGGCAGATCTGTGCATTGGACAGATTCGTATCGCAAAGAAGCTTCATTGCCTTTTGGATGCGCAGGTGCGTGATCTGCTCGTTGATGCCGCAGCCATAGAGCTGCCGGGAAAGATAGTACAGCCCGGTACGGCTTAACGAAAGATCACGGCAGATCGTTTCGTTTGTCAATGTCTCATCCAGATGTTCCGCCAGATAGCGGCTCAGCTTTTCCTGCGCACTGCCCGCTGCCAGCCGCGTCAGCCCCTTTTGGTACAATGCAGCCGCCGCCAAAGCCAGCAGATCCGCTGCTGATTTCAGCACCGGATAGGGCGTGTGCGGCAAGGCATTATAGGCTTTTTGCAGTGCCGTTTTATCAATTGCGTAAGCCGAGCAGCATTTTTGCGCATAGCTCCACTCGCTCTGCTCGTCGGCCCCCTGTACAATGTGGCTCAACAGCAAAAAGCCCACAACAGCACCATCGATCTGGACTGGCGTGATCACTTCGATCAACCCCGCATGGCAGGGGTAGATGATCGTCTGCTTTTGCCGCGTTGCCTTGCGGCAAGCCGCCTGGTCACACAGGTAACAGCCGGTCTTGCCATCAGGCACACTGCGGATCAAGCGGCAATAAGCTGGCAGTTCCGGCGGATAGGCAAGCACTTCGATTCCATACGAATCAAAAACGGCGGAGCGCAGCCCCGTAAGGCAGTGAAAATCCTGCAAGAGGACCAAAAGCTCCTTTTTATTGAAAACGGTTCCCATGGGTGCGCTCCTTTCCGAACATTTAGATAGTTTTATGATAAAGACCATCCTTTATTTTGTCAAGGAGGATCCCTATGATTGACTTAAACCAGTGTTCTCTCGGCATTGAGTTGGGTTCCACCCGCATCAAAGCTGTGTTTGTGGGCGATACCTGCAAGCCTGTGGCCCAGGGCGATTTTACCTGGGAAAACCGGCTGGAAAACGGCATCTGGACCTACCCGCTGGAGGAAGTCTGGCAGGGTGTGCAGGCTGCCTACGCGGCATTGGCTGCGGATGTGCTGGCCAAGTGTGGCCAGCCGCTGACCACAGTGGGGTGCATTGGCGTTTCGGCTATGATGCATGGGTATCTGGCGTTTGATGCTGCGGGCAAGCTGCTGGTACCGTTCCGCACATGGCGCAACACGATGACCGGCGCGGCAGCAGAAGAGTTGACCTCGGCGTTCGGGTTCAACATCCCGCAGCGGTGGAGCGCAGCACACCTGTACCAAGCCATGCTGAACCGCGAGCCACACCTGCAGCAGCTGGACTTTTTCACCACGCTGGCAGGCTATGTACACTGGCAGCTGACCGGGCGCAAGGTGCTGGGCGAAGGCGATGCCAGCGGCATGTTCCCGATTGACAGCACCACCGGCGGGTATGATGCCGCAATGCTCGCAAAATTTAACGCACTGGCAGACAAGCAAGGCTGCCCCATGGATCTTGTCAAACTGCTGCCTACCGTTTTGCCCGCAGGCGAAGACGCCGGTATGCTGACCGTCGAGGGGGCGAAGCGGCTCGACCCAACCGGCACGCTGCAGCCCGGCATACCGTTCTGCCCACCGGAGGGCGACGCCGGCACCGGCATGGTGGCAACAAACAGTGTCGCCCCGCGCACCGGCAATGTCAGCGCAGGCACCAGCATTTTTGCCATGGTCGTCCTGGAAAAGCCGCTGTCCAAGGTCTACCCGGAAATCGACATGGTCACGACCCCCGACGGCGCGGTGGTCGCCATGGTCCACTGCAACAACTGCACCAGCGATTTGAACGCCTGGGTCGATCTGCTGGCCGAGAGCGCGGCACTGTGCGGAGCAAACATCGACAAAGGTGCGCTGTTTACCCTCCTGTTTAACGAATCGCTGCACGGTGCGCCTGACTGCGGCGGCATCACGCCCGTCAACTACATTTCCGGTGAGAGCGTCACCCACCTGGACGCGGGCGTCCCCCTGCTGCTGCGCCGCCCGGACAGTGCGTTTACGCTGGCCAACTTTATGCGCGCCAACATCTATTCTGCCTTTGCCACGTTGGCGATGGGGCTGGAAATTCTGCGCAAAGAAAATGTGGCTGTGAATACCCTGCTCGGCCACGGCGGCATCTTCAAAACGCCGGGCGTGGCCCAGCGGTATCTGGCTGCGGCGGCGGGTGCGCCTGTGACCTGCATGGAAACAGCCGGTGAGGGCGGTTCCTACGGCATGGCCCTGCTGGCTGCGTATCGTCTGCACCGCGCCGACGGCGAAGCGCTGGCCGCGTATTTGAACCGCTGCGTTTTTGCCGACGCCCAAAGCACGACCCTGTTCCCCGACCCTGCCGAGCAGTCCGGGTTTGCCGCCTTTTTGACCCAATACCAAACCGCGCTGAAAGCCGAGCGCGCCGTTGTAAAATAGGGACTTGTATGCGTCGGCTGCCGGGCAACGCCAGCCAGCGGCGGAAAGTCCGGAACAGCAGCTGTTCTTGAACGATTTAGCGTTAAAACGGAAAGGATACCCTATGCTGGAAGCATTAAAGCAGCAAGTTTATGAAGCCAACATGGAATTGCCCCGCCAAGGACTTGTAACCTACACCTGGGGCAATGTCTCGGGCATTGACCGCGAGAAGGGCCTGTTTGTCATCAAGCCGTCCGGCGTGGAATATGACGAACTTACACCGGAAATGCTCGTTGTCATGGATTTGAACGGCAACAAGATCGAGGGCGAGCTGAAGCCCAGCAGCGACACGAAAACGCATCTGGAACTGTACAAGGCGTTCTCGGCGCTGGGCGGCATCGTACACACCCACTCGACCCACGCAGTGGCCTTTGCCCAGGCGCGGCGCGACCTGCCCGCCTTTGGCACGACCCACGCCGACTATTTTTACGGCCCTGTCCCCTGCACGCGGGAGCTGACGCCTGGAGAGATCGACGAGGACTACGAGAAGAACACCGGCAAGGTCATCATCGAGACGTTCCAAAACCGCGGCATTGACCCGGTGCATGTACCCGGTGTTCTCTGTGCCAGCCACGGTCCCTTTACCTGGGGCAAAGACGCGGCACAGGCTGTCTACCACGCTGTTGTGCTGGAAGAAGTCGCAAAGATGGCAATTTTGACTCTGACCATTGACCCCGATGCACAGCCTGCCCCACAGCATGTTTTGGACAAGCATTTTATGAGAAAACACGGACCCAACGCCTATTACGGCCAGAAATAAGGAGGTTTTACCGTATGAAATTTTACATTGATACCGCCAACGTCGACGAGATCCGCAGTGCCAACGACATGGGCATTATCGCCGGTGTCACCACAAACCCCAGCCTGATTGCCAAAGAGGGCCGCGACTACGCCGAAACGTTGAAAGAGATTGCCACCATCGTGGACGGCCCCATCTCCGGCGAGGTCAAGGCGACCACAACCGATGCCGAGGACATGATCGCCGAGGGCCGCGCCATCTACGCGCTGGACCCGAAGCACATGGTGGTCAAAATCCCCATGACCGCCGAGGGGTTAAAGGCCATCAAGGTGCTGTCCGGCGAGGGCATCCCTACGAACTGCACACTGATTTTCAGCGCCAACCAGGCGCTGCTGGCAGCCCGCGCGGGCGCCACGTATGTCAGCCCGTTTTTGGGGCGTCTCGATGACATCGGCCAGCCGGGCATTGATCTGATCGAGACTATCCATGATATATTCCTGAACTATCCGGACATCGAGACTCAAATCATCGCCGCCAGCGTGCGCAATCCAATCCATGTGACCGACTGTGCCCTGGCTGGTGCCGACATTGCCACAGTGCCGTACAAGGTCATCGAGCAGATGCTTCACCATCCGCTGACCGATGCCGGCATTGAGAAGTTCAAGGCCGACTATACAAAAGTTTTTGGCGTCAACGGATAAATCTTCCGTAAGGGGGAGACAAAGATATGTACTATATTGGGATCGACCTCGGCACCTCTGCGGTGAAGCTGCTGCTGATGGACGAAACGGGCAGCATTGCCAACATCGTCAGCCGGGAATACCCGATTGCCTTCCCGCATCCCGGTTGGAGCGAGCAGGACCCCGCCGATTGGTGGGCGGCGGTCTGCGACGGTATCCCCGCGCTGCTGGACGGGTTTGATGCATCTCAGGTCAAGGGCATCGGCGCGGGCGGCCAGATGCACGGGCTGGTGGTGCTGGACAAAAATGACGCGGTTATCCGCCCCTGCATCCTTTGGAACGATGGCCGCACCCAAAGGCAGGTCGACTACTTAAACGGCGTTATCGGCAAAGACAAGCTGAGCCGTTACACCGCGAACATTGCCTTTGCAGGCTTCACCGCACCCAAACTGCTTTGGATGCGGGAGAAGGAGCCGGACAACTTCGCCCGCATCGAAAAAATCATGCTGCCGAAGGATTACATCAACTATAAGCTGACCGGCGTCCACTGCACCGACTATTCCGACGCATCGGGCATGCTGCTGCTGGACGTCGAGCACAAATGCTGGAGCAAGGAAATGCTGGACATCTGCGGCGTGCAGGGATCCCAGCTGCCGAAGCTGTTTGAGAGCTGGCAGCCCGTCGGCACGCTGACTGCTGAAGCTGCCCAAACGCTGGGCCTGCCTGCGGATGTGGTCGTTTGCGCGGGCGCGGGCGATAACGCCGCTGCGGCTGTCGGCTGCGGCGCGGTTGGCGGCGGTAAGTGCAATATTTCCTTGGGCACATCGGGCACGGTGTTCATCACCAGCGATACGTTCGGCGTCGATAAGCAGAACGCCCTGCACAGCTTCGCCCACGCGGACGGAGGGTATCATTTGATGGGCTGCATCCTCTCGGCTGCGTCCTGCAACAAGTGGTGGAGCGAAGAAGTGCTGCACACCACTGACTACGCTGCCGAGCAGACACCCATTACGGCGGACAAGCTGGGCGCGAACGACGTCTACTTCCTGCCCTACCTGATGGGCGAACGCAGCCCACACAACGATCCTGCCTCGCGTGGTGCGTTCGTCGGGCTGCGGATGGACACCCCGCGTGCCGCACTGACCCTGGCGGTGCTGGAAGGTGTGGCGTTTGCGATTCGCGATTGTGTGGAGATTGCGCGGGCACAAGGCGCGAAGATTAAAGCCAGCACGCTCTGCGGCGGCGGCGCCAAAAGCCCACTGTGGCGGGAGATTTTGGCGAACGTGCTGGGCATCCCGCTGACGCTGCCCCAGACCGAGCAAGGCCCCGGCTACGGCGGCGCGATGCTGGCGGCGGTGGCCTGCGGGGCATACCCCAGCGTGCAGGCCTGCGCCGAGGCGCTCGTCCACGCCAAGAGCACAACCCAGCCGGACGCCGTGCTCGTCGAAAAATACAACGCGCGCTACGCCGTGTGGCACAAGCTGTACCCGGCACTGAAAGTATCCTTTGCGGAAATGGAGGCACTGCAATGAAGATTTTTTCTGTAACCGACCCGGAATTCAAACCCTATGGCCGCGTTGTGACCGGGCTGGATACCGCCAAAGCGGAAATTTTGGTCGCCTTGGCAAACACCCCGCTGCCCGCAGCTACGGATTATGTGGCCGAGGACGCAGCCCTGCAGGAACTGCCCGCCGCCGTCGAAGTGTCGGAGCATCTTTTCGGCGGCATGCCCTGCCAACTGGGCTGGTGCAACGGTCACAACACCTATTTGAACTGCCTGGAATACCACCGCGACAGCGAGTTCAATCTGGGGACCGAAGATTTTGTGCTGTTGCTTGCCAGGCAGGAGGAAATCGCGGGCGGCAAGCTGGACACCGCCAAGGTCAAGGCGTTCCGCGTCCCGGCAGGCACACTGGTGGAAGTCTACGCCACAACGCTGCACTACGCGCCCTGCCATGTGGACGCAGCCAAGGGCTTCCGTGTGCTGGTCGCCCTGCCCAAAGGCACCAATACCGCAAAGCCCGCCATCAAGAATGACGGCGGCGATGACCCGCAGCTGTGGGCCTGCAACAAGTGGCTGTTCGCTCATCCCGACAGCGCCGAGGCCAAGGCCGGGGCGTATGTCGGATTGGTGGGGGAAAACGTACATATTTAGGAGCAGCCTTTACGGGAGCATATAGAATGCTCCCCCTACGATACAGGAAAGTTCCACGGCATCCCCGTAGGGGCGGATTCCATATCCGCCCGCCATTGCAAAATGTGTAAATATATAGGAGGCAAAACCATGAAATCATCCAACATCCCCGAGGTCAAGCTCGGCATCATTGCCGTCAGCCGTGACTGTTTTCCCATCGCCCTGAGCGAGAAGCGCCGCGCTGCCATCTCTGCCGCCTGCGCCGCCAAGGGTACTGACCTGTACGAGTGCAAGACCACTGTCGAGAACGAGCACGACATGCAAAAAGCCGTGGCCGAAGTCACCGCCGCAGGCTGCAACGCGCTGACTGTATTCCTCGGCAACTTCGGCCCCGAAACGCCCGAAACGCTGATTGCCAAGCACTTTGACGGCCCCTGCATGTTCGTAGCGGCAGCCGAGGGCGACGGCGATATGATCAATGGCCGCGGAGATGCGTACTGCGGTATGCTGAACTGCTCCTACAATCTCGGCATGCGCCATCTGAAGGGCTACATTCCCGAGTATCCCGTCGGCACGGCGGAGGAAATTGCCGACAAGATCGCCGAGTTTGTGCCGATTGCCCGCACCATTCTGGGCGTGCGTGATTTGAAAATCATCACCTTCGGCCCGCGCCCTCAGGACTTCTTCGCCTGCAATGCCCCCATCAAGGGGCTGTATGAGCTGGGTGTTGAGATCGAGGAAAACTCCGAGCTTGACCTGCTCGTTTCCTACAAAGAGCATGCGGGCGACCCGCGCATCGCGGACGTCTGCGCCCACATGGCCGCCGAGATGGGCGAGGGGCACTATTACCCCGACCTGCTGACCCGCATGGCGCAGTTTGAGCTGACCCTGCTCGACTGGGCCGAGAACCACAAGGGCAGCAAAAAGTACGTTGCCTTTGCCGATAAGTGCTGGCCCGCTTTCCCGTCGCAGTTCGGGTTTGAGCCTTGCTACGTCAACTCCCGCCTTGCCAGCTGCGGCATCCCCGTGGCCTGCGAGGTCGATATTTACGGTGCCCTGTCCGAGTACATCGGCATGTGTGCCTCCGGCGACACCGTCACCCTGCTGGACATCAACAACAGTGTGCCCAAGTACATTTATGATGAGGACATCACCGGCAAGTTCAATTACAAGCTGACCGATACCTTCATGGGCTTCCACTGCGGCAACACGCCGTCCTGCAAGATGTGCAGTGACCGCGCCGTCAAGTACCAACTCATCCAGCACCGCCTGCTGGAGCCCGCCGGCAGCGATCCCGATTTCACCCGCGGCACGTTGGAAGGCGACATTGCGCCGTCCGACATCACGTTCTACCGTTTGCAGTGCGACAGCGAAGGCCAGCTGCGCGCCTACATCGCTCAGGGTGAAATTTTGCCTGTTGCAACGCGGTCTTTCGGCGGCATCGCCATCTTCGCCATTCCCGAGATGGGCCGTTTCTACCGCCATGTCCTGATTCAGAAGCGCTACCCGCACCACGGTGCCGTTGCCTTCGGTCACTATGGCAAGACGCTGTTTGAAGTGTTCAAGTTCCTCGGCATTGCGGACATTGCCTACAACCAGCCCACGAGCCTGCCGTATCCCACAGAAAATCCGTTTGCATAATAATAAGGGAAGGTAAAGAAGAGCTGCGTATGAATCAGCAAGGACCGCAGAAGATTGACGCTTACCGGCGTGCCAGCAGCTATCCGGCAGTCGGTCAGCTCTATCTGCCGGATAACCCCCTGCTGCGCCGCCCGCTGAAGCGTGAGGACGTCAAGCGCAAGCTCATCGCCCACAAGAACTGCATCCACGAGATCGGTCAGGATATGCCCGAAATTTTGGATCGGAAGCGGCATCTGCCGGAGAAGGTCTACACTTTTTAATTAAAAATCAAGCCGAAACCTGATTATCCCTTGAAAACACTGTATCCACGGGCATTTCAGACAGGTCAAAACCACCTCATTTACTACGATTTTACTACTGTTGAGTGAGCCTTGACACGCTGAAAGACCACGAAATGCCGAGATATGGGTACAGCACCCGTCAATCGGGGCCTCCGCCCCGTGACCATATAACTGAATACAGACCGGCCATCTGCCGGGGCAACGCCATGGGTAACACAAACCTGTGGCGTTTTTTTATGCCCTGCTGGGGCACGCAGGAACTATTGAAAAAACTGCTGGAACGGGAGAAGCCGGAAACCCCTTAGTTTACTAAGGGCGCAATTATACACCACCCAGAGGTTGGTGCATTGCGTTCTCCGAAGGCTCCTCGCCGGAGGGCTGTGATTTTCCGCAGTCATGGTCTGCTCCAAATCAAACAGGGGACGCTACACTTCCCCTGCGCTGGCTGCCGCCAGCTACCCTTTTGTGGACTTGCCATCTGGGGACACCTTGCGTTGCAAGCTGTTCCCAGCCGACAAGTTT
>OLVR01000400.1_pt1 | contig 59259 bp, 49 predicted proteins | sample 1673261 | NCBI WGS metagenome assembly OLVR01 (sample SAMEA3178938, study PRJEB25190) | human gut metagenome | biome: human gut; feature: human-associated habitat; material: faeces | place: Austria | collected 2013 | reverse complement strand
AACTGGTATCGGCAACCGGTATGGCAGGATACGGAAGCAGTAATACGATTCGCACACAGAAGTTAATGAAGAACTTTTACCTGTGCGGAGACCGCGAGACGGCACCAACGTATGGAAATGGCCTGATGGCACCAAGAGTTGCAATCTGTGCAGCACATGAGGCGAATATGATCACACGTCTGATCCTTGGAGAAGAGGATGTGTAGGAAGACAGGTAAGAAACATAAGATTCATGCCGCAAAAAAAGATAGATAAATAAAAAAGCATGAGCAGAAAATAATAGGAAAGAAGGTCCTGATTATGGATAAAAAAGAAATAAAAAATACAGATATAAATCCATATATAACATATGCGGTTGAATTTTTTATTTTTATAGCAAAACAATCAGCTACAAACTCTCCTATTAACCAATAAAAATAAAAAATAAAAATTAAAAATATAAAGGTTAAAAGATGATTCATATATTTCCTCCCTTATTATTAAACTTAAACAATTAAATACATTACGATTAAATCGTAATGTATTTAATAAATATTATTTATTTTAAATCATTTTTCTTTTTCAAAATAGCAATTTCTTGAATTAAGTTTTTTTGCTTTTCTTCTAGCATAGATACTTTATTAAATAAAACATATACTAAAATAATCAACATAAAAATAATTGCCGCAAATACCATATTAGCAGTGGAAATAACGCCAATGATTCTAGCTGCAAAAAAAGCTATTTGTGGAAAAACACTTAAAATAATTAATGCTATCGAACAAAGAATCCATGCTAAAGCATAATCAGTTCTTAATTTACCTTTTTTAACATTCTTTACTAAAATAATAAAGAATAAAACAGTGAATATAATTAATAATATTTGTAATGTTAAACTCATACGTTACCTCCTAATTAAAGAATATAATTGTTATTAATACTTTTAACATATATTGAATAGAACTTCCTATCCCTGTATAAATACTTGTACCAGCAAGTCTATCTTCCATTTTAACTTGTACTTCTTTTGCTTTATAACCTTTTTTTATTTGAAATGCAAGTGTATCAGGTTCTGGTTTTCTATTTAATTCAAAAGCATAATCTTTAATTAATTCTTTATTAATGATTCTCATTCCACTTGTGGGATCATTAATAGTGGCACCTGTTGTTAGTTTAATCATTGCAGTAATAATTCTACTACCTAACATTCTCATACTAAAATGCTTCTTTTCATCCACAAATCTTGATCCAATAACAATATCATATCCATTTTCTATTTCTTTTACTAAACTAGGTATATATTCTGGTAAATGTTGCCCATCACCATCAAATTGGATAGCTGCGTCATAATTATTATAATAAGCATATTTATAACCTGTTTGTACTGCACCTGTTAATCCTAAGTTAACAGGTAAATCAATATGATTAATATTATTGTCATCTAAAATTTTTCCAGTGCTATCTTTAGAACAATCGTTGATTACAACATAATCGCAATCAATATCAGCATTTTCAAGATTTCTAACAACTCTTAAAATGCTTTCTTCTTCATTATATGCTGGAATTATAACTAAAGTTTTCATACTTTCCCTCTTTCTCTAATACTATTCTTATTGATTATACCAATAAAATTATATATTTCAAACAAAATATACACAAAAACGGGATGTATTCATCCCATTTTTGTACATAATTTTAATTATCCAAGCCAGACACCATTAGCATCAAAGCGATAAACTACTTTATTGATTTTATAATCTCCTGTGACCATCTTTCCATTAGCGTCTACATAATACCAGTTATTTCCTGATTTTACCCATTGTGCACTAATTGCACCACTTGAAGCTGCATAGTAATCTTCACCATTGATTTTGAACCATCCTGTTTGCATTAATCCGCTTTCTGCAAAGTAGTATTTTGCTCCTGCAATTGTTTGATATCCTGTTACCATTTTTCCATCTGCGTCTACATAGTACCAAGTATTTCCTGATCCTACCCATTGTGCTTTAATAGCTCCACTAGATGTTGCATAGTAATCTGCTCCATTGATCTTGAACCATCCTGTTTGCATTAATCCACTACTTGCAAAATAGTATTTAGCTCCTGCAATTGTTTGGAATCCTGTGACCATCTTTCCATCTGCATCTACATAATACCAGTTATTTCCTGATCCTACCCATTGTGCTTTGATTTCTCCACTTGTTGATGCATAGTAATCTTCATTATTGACTTTGAACCATCCTGTTTGCATTACTCCGTTAGCATCGAGGTAATATTTCTTTCCTTCGATTGTTTGATATCCTGTTACTTTTTGGTTATTATCATAGTAATACCATTTTTTGCCTGATTGTACCCATCCTGATTTTTCAGTAGTTCCAGTAGTTAATTCACCACTTTCATTAAATGTATAATCTTTTCCATTAATGTTTACAGTTCCTGTAACCATTTTTCCTTCTTTATCAAAGTAATATTTTTTACCATTTAATGTTAACCAACCAGTTGTTTTTTTGACCATCTTTATCTAGATAATACCAAGAATCATTTTCTTCTAACCATCCAGTTGTCATCTTACCATCAGCTTCATTCAAGTTTTTATCATAATAATACCATTTTCCTCTAAGTTGAATCCAAGTATTAGCTACTGCTTTTTTCTTTTCAACAACAACACCTTCGCTATTATATGCAATGACATAAGTTACTATCTTATCATTTTCATCTCTATATGATGAAACAACAGATATTCCATTAGAAGATTTTATTAATCTACCATTTTCAAAATAATATTCTTTTCCATTAACAGTATAAATACCATCTACAAAATTCATTTCACTTGAAACATAGTACCAATCATTTCCAATTTCATTCCATCCAGCTACTCTCTTAACCTTATCTACAATTTCACCTTTATTATTATAAGCATAAAGATAATCATTTCGATAATCAGTTAATATTTCATCACTGTCACTTGTTTGAAGCATACCATAAATAAAATACAAAGATTTTCCATCTACAGTATATTCCCCATCATATGGATAATAATAACCTGCATCATTTAAATAATAGTAATAACAATTGCCATTTAAATAAATCAATTCATTATCTTTAAATTTAGCTTTTTCAATAACTTTTCCATCTCTTACATAAGCAAGTGTATCTCCTGATGTAACAACTTTATCCAAATATTCAGCTAATTGTCCATAATTAAAATAATATTCTACACCATTAATTGTTTTAACTCCTATATAAGGATTCATATCAGCATCATAGTAATACCATTTATCCCCATAATGTGTCCAATCTCCAACAACAATATTTGCATAATTCGTTACAATACCACTTTTATTAACAGTGACAATCAACCCATTATCTGTAATTGTATCTTCATCATACCAAGAAGAATATGCCATATGACCATCATAGCTATAAAAATAATACGTATTCCCATCAATTTCTTGAAGCCCTTTAAGTAATTCACCATTATCATCATAATAATATTTGTATCCATACTCTTCATACCAGCCACGTCTTTCACTACTTAAAGTGACAGGTGTATTAGAATCATTTTTCACATTTGTTTCTAATGCACTAACCATCGTAGTTGGTAATGTTGTTGCTGCAACAAGAGCTGATGCTACAGAAATCTTTTTAAAATTTCTACTCACCCAATAAATATTTCATAGACTTATTAAAATGCAATACCCCTTATTTAAAACCAAACGACATTTTTTTCTAAAAAGCAAAAGAGGTAACTGTGTTACCCCTTTTCAACTGAAATATTGATTTTATTAATGTAAGGTTCAATAAGTTTAAAGAACCAATGTGAACATAAATGATATATCTTATAAACAATGTATGAAATAAGATAAATAATTAATGCTGATCCTAATTGATGTACAATTAAAACCAAAATACCTCTATTAACAAATTGTTCAATCCTAATATGTCTTAATAAGAATTCATGAAATAAAAAACATGTAAAAGCAGCTTTAGCTAATTCATTGATTATTTTACTTTCAAAATGAATATCCATAAAGAATAAAAGAATATAAGCAGACATTAAGATAATAATTGGATTATTATAATACCATGTTGCTGTATATTGTAAATGTAAAACATGTTCCATCATTGAAAAAGCATATAAAAATGCTAAACATCTTATAATCCACATACCTGCTTTTTTCTTAGATAATGTTATTTTATTTACACGAAGATATGCTCCTACAAAATATACCAAAACAAAGTTAATAATTGTATAACCATATTGACTTCCATACATTCCAATAGTACTTAATCCTAAATATGTATTTCCTGTTATATTTTCAGCAATATCTATAACAATTGTCCAAACTGAAAAAATAAGCATGAGTATAATTAATAAGCGTTTGAATTGTTCTTTATTAAGTTGTTTAATAATTAAATTAAGATAAGGACTAATAATATATAATACAGAATAAAGTATTAAAAAGTAATTAGCGGGTAATAAACTACTAATCAATGAACTTACTGTAAATACTTTATGACCTCTTAATACTCCAAAAACATAAAAAACTAAATTAAATACGATAACTTGTACAAATAATTCTAGTATCTTAATTAATTTTCTATTTTGATTACAAGCTAGAAAATACGCTGAAATCATTACAAAAACATTAACTGCACAAACAAATAAACTTTCTATTAAATATAAATAATATTGATTAGAACTGCCATCTAAAACCATTCCTAATGCACCACCCATACTTGCATTATTATAATATAAAATAACGACACCAATCATTGAAATAATTCTTAATAATTCAATAGACGAATTTCTTTTCGTTTTCTCTTTCATATATATTCCCTTCCAAACAAAAACCGATTTTTACTCAAAACAATGAGTAAGATCGGTTTTTAATTTATTTTATTCATCCAAAGACCTTGGTTATCAAAATAATTGACCTTTCTATCAATTATATAATCTCCAGTAACCATCTTTCCATCAGTATCTACATAATACCAGTTTCTTCCTGATTTGACCCATTGTGCTTGGATAGTTCCTGATGAAGCTGCATAATAGTCTTCACCATTGATCTTAAACCAACCTTTTTGCATTAATCCACTACTTGCAAAATAATACTTCGCACCATTAATTGTTTGATAACCAGTAACCATTTTTCCATCAACATCTACATAATACCAATTACTTAATGATTTGACCCATTGTGCTTGAATAGCTCCACTAGATGTTGCATAGTAATCTTCACCGTTAATTTTAAACCATCCTGTTTGCATTAATCCGCTTTCATCAAAATAATAAGTACTATTTCCTACTTTATAATATCCAGTAACCATATAATCATCATTTGCTATATAGTACCATCTATTTCCTAATGGTAACCATCCTGTTACCTTTTCACCATCTACAAATGTTTTTCCATAGATTTTTAATGTTCCTTGACTATAATATTTCCATTGATTTCCTACTTGCATCCATCCTGTGTGCATAATACCATCTTCATTGAAATAATATTGTCTTCCATTAATAACTTGATCTCCTGTAAGAATCAATCCTTCATCATTTACATAATACCAATTACTTAATGATTTGACCCATTGTGCTCTTAATTCACCATCAGAAGAAATATAATACCAAGTATCATCTACTTTAAACCATCCAGTTTTCATAGAACCATCTTCCATAAAAAGATATTTTCTATTTCCAACTTTATAAATACCAGTAACCATATAACCATCTTCAGCTATATAATACCATTTATCATTTATTGGTAACCAACCTGTTACCTTTTCACCTTCTACAAATGTTCTTCCATAGACTGACATTTTCTTAGGACTATAATATTTCCATTTATCATTTTCCTTATGCCATCCTCTGACCATTACACCTTCACTAGTAAAATAGTATTCTTTATTATTTATAGTTTGTGCGCCAGTAACCATATCACCATTACTTGTTAAATAATACCATTCACCATTTAAACTGATCCAACCAGTGGCCATAATTCCATTAGTATTAAAATAATACCATTTTCCATTAATCTTTTCCCAACCGATTTGTAGAATATTTTTACTACTTCCATAATACCAATGATCATAGTAATATTTCCATCCTACATAATCATATTTAGGAACACCTTGATCATACCAAACACTCATATCTACATAACCACTAATACCATCAACAAATGCTCCGTTGCTATATTGCCATCCTTTAGGACCTCTATACCAATTATTACTAAATCCTAACGATGATGTATAAGCAGCTACCCAATCTACATGTTGATAAATAGTTGGACTATTTAATTTTGTTTGTAAAAGTGAACGATAGCTATAAACCTTCGTATTATAATTACTATTTGCTAATTTATTAACAAATGCATCAACAACTAATTCATTCGTTGTTGTTGATAATTCAGGTCTTTCCATATCTAAATAAACAGGATATGAAAGTTCTGAAGGTGAAATTTTATATTTTGATAAATAATTTAAAATCATTGTTGCTTCATTATCAGCATCTGTTACATTATTTGAATAATCATAAATATAGATTCCAAAAGGAATATTATATTTTCTACAACCATTTAAATTATTTTCAAATTGTTCATCAATATGATAATATCCACCCTTATGAGAAACAATTCTAATAATAACACCATCTACATCTGTTTTACTTACTTTACTCCAATCAATATGACCATTGTATTGTGAAACATCAATAACCTTTTTAACATTTTCACCAATAACGCGACCATCATTATCACAAAAACATTTTTTATTTCCTTGATAAAACCAACCATTTTGAATCATAGTTCGTAAACTATAAGAATTTTCTTCCTTTGCATCTTCTATTTTATTTTCATCTTGATCAATATGACTACTTTGTCCCATAATTGCATCATCATAACTTCCATCTAATGCATTTACAGAACTATTTTGAAAATAACTCAATGCAAAAGCCATTCCAAAAGCCAAAAACAAATAACCAAAAAACTTTTTCAAAATCTTTCCTCCCCCCCTAAAAATATTATTACTGCATAACACCACTGCTATTAAAATAATATGTCTTATTTCCAACTTTATAATAACCAGTTACCATCGAACCATCACTTTTTAAATAATACCACTTATTCTCTAATTGAAGCCATCCAGTAACCATATAACCTTCATAATAAGTTTTCCCATATATTTCCATAACACCTGTACTTAAATAGTACCACTTACCATTAATTCTTTGCCAACCTGTTAACATTTGATATTGGCTATTAAAATAAAACCATGTATTCCCTAGTTTCTTCCAGCCACTTTGTCCATAGCCTGAATCATCAAAATAGTACCATTTATTGCTGACTTTTTGCCAACCTGTTTGCATTTTACCACTATCATTAAAATAAAACAAATTGTTTCCTACTTTTTGTAATCCTGTAAGTCTTTTACCTGTATTATCAAAATAATACCAATCACTACCTAAAGTTAACCAACCAGTAACCATATAGCCTTCATAATACGTTTTTCCATAGATTTTCATAACACCTGTACTAAAGAAATAAGTATTTCCAGAGATTTCTTGAAATCCTGTCGCCATTTGATAACTATCTAAAAAATAATACGTATTTCCTGCAATCATTTGCCAACCTTTTTGTCCATACCCAGCATTATCAAAATAATACCATTTATTATTGATTCCTTGCCAACCTGTTTGCATCTTTCCACTTGCATTAAAATAATAGAAATTATTTCCTACAGTTTGTAATCCTGTTACCATTGATCCATCACTATTTAAATAATACCAATCATTACCTAGTGGCAACCATCCTGTAATCATATACCCTTCATAATACGTTTTTCCATAGATTTTCATAACACCAGTACTTAAATAATACCATTTACCATTTATTTCTTGCCAACCGGTTTGCATTTGATAGCTACTATTAAAATAAAACCAATTATTTCCTATTAATTTCCAATTTTTTTGACCATAACCCAATTCATCAAAGTAGTACCATTTATTATTAACTTCTTGCCAACCTGTTTGCATTTGTCCACTTGTATTAAAATAATAGAGATTATTTTCTATAGTTTGTACACCAGTTGCTTTTGAACCATTTGAAAAATAATAATACCAATAATTATTTTCTTTTTTCCATCCTTGTGTATGAGAAATATTATTTAATAAAGTAACATATCGATTACTTACATATCCTGTATTATTAAAGCTATAAGTTCCATCACTACTAGCAACTTCACTTTGTATCTTATAAAAACCATTAGTTGTATAGGCATCTTTTATAATAAATGAATAAGCTGGATTTTTTATCGTTGTATATAAAACACTAGAACTTGTATTTGAACTACTTCTTACATTAAGGGCAGTATGTGTTGTTAAATAAATATCTTTGATTCCTAAAGTATAATAATCATTATCTTTAGAAGAGATACTAGCATCCATATTTTTGGCAATGCTTGCACACTTTTCTCCTTCATAGGGATCTGAAGAATATTTTCCAAATATTCCACTTCCCTTGTCTCCAAAATAACCTCCTCTAAATAAAGAAGTATATGTAGGATTTAAATATCTTTTAGACATCCAACTCGATGTAAAATTCATAATACAATCATCTACTGTACTAAAGGTATCTGCATTTCCACCTGGATTATTATCTGTAGCATTTAATCCAAATAAGTTATTTTTATTTAATGCAATATTGCTTTTTCCCCATCCAGATTCTAAGGCAGCAAAACTTGCTGCCATTAAAGCATTGACCCCATATTTATTTTGATACTTAATAAAAATATCACCTGTATTATATAATTTAGAAGTACTTCCTGCTTTATTATTTAAATAATTTGATATTTGTGAACCAGTATAAGTTGTTTGACTTCTCATTGGTAAGTATTGAAAATAACTATAATAAGGATTATTAGGATTAACAGCATTATTTCTAACATTATTTTTATAATCTGTAATCATTGTATTATAGTTATCATAAAAATAATGTCCATCATAGCTATAATACTCTTTATTCTTTGTTAAATAACTAGGTCCTGTCCCTATATAATTCTTATTTCCTTGATTTCCTGTCGCATTAACATTATTAGAAATATAATGATACAAATCACCTGATGAATTAACTTCATAGTTACTTGCATAATAAGTCCCTTGGCTAAGAACTTCAACATATTGAGGATCTACTAAACCAACAATTCCTGAAATCATAAACTTCACTTTTCCATTTTCATAGCCTAAAAAAGCTGCATCCGCTGCACTTGATTTAGATAAATATCCCTCTTGTCCTGTATAATAATCTGTAAAATTTGTAGTTGTCTTTGCTTTAGAACAATTAAAATTAACCATATTCGCTGTAGAAACTGTTCGTGCATAAGGGTTATACTCTTCATTCGTTGTTCCATCATAAACATCTACAGTATTAATATTTCCATCTTTATCTACAAACTTTGTTTGTCCAATAACGTCATTTGTTTCTTCATATGCTTTTATATTAGAGATATTAAAAATCATTCCCAATAATATAACAAGAAACAAACTTATATACTTTTTTTTCATTTCCAACCTCCTACAATATTTTAAATCTATAGAATATTTTAACTTACTAATCCTATTTGCTTTTAATAATGTGATAATATCACATAAAATAATATACTTACAAATATCAACTAAAATAATCATCTTCGTAAATACTATTTTTTATTATAATGATATACATTTTCAATTCAACAAAAAGGATATAGAATTTTCTATTCTATATCCCTGTTATTTTCTTTCTTTTCTTGTAAATATTTATTTGCATCTTTAAAGAAACTAATTACAATCAACAGTATAATAAATCCTATTGGAAAAGCAGCGATAATAGCCACTGACTGTAAACTATACATTGAATTTTCAGCAAAAATCAACGCTATTGGAAATAGGATAAAGATAATTGCCCAGAAAACTCTAATCTTTTTATCTGGTTCTTCATCTACATCTAATTTTTTATAAGAATAAGATGAAACAACCATAGTTAAAGCATCAAATGTTGTTGAATAAAAAGCAATCATAGTAATAACTAATAACAATAAACCTAGACTTGCTAGTGGTAGAGTATCAAATATCTTTAAAATAACTGCAGAATAATCTCCACTTTTAGCAATCATTCCCGAAATATCAATTCCATGTTTCATTTGTTGTGCCAAACCATAATTTCCAAGAATAATGAATGAAGTAAAAGTTCCTGCTAGACCCCATCCATATCCTCCTAGAATCGTATTTTTAATTGTTCTTCCCTTACTGATTTTTCCAATAAAGAAAGGAGTTGCAACACACCATACCATCCAATAGGCCCAATAATAAATCGTCCAATTTTGTGGAAATGATGTTTCTCTTAAAGGATCCATCCAAGTTGATAAACCTATAAAGTTTTGTACCATATTACCAATAGCAGAAAAACCTGTTTCTAAAATATATGTTGTTTCTCCACCACCAATCAAAAAATAAATAAGTAATGCAAAGAATAAATAGGAACAATATGTTGCTAGTTTAGAAATACCTTTCATTCCTGTAAGTACAGTAAATGTATAAACTGCTGCAATCAATAATAAAACAGCAATAGTAAGTCCTACACCATTAGGCAACCCAAATACTCTACTTAAAGCTGCTGATAATAATGGTGTTGCTAGTGAAAAGGTTGTTGCAGTTCCTGCAATAAGTGCAAATATAGCAATTAAATCAATAATTTTACCTACAACTCCATCTACTTTATTTCCTAGTAATGGTCTACATCCTTCAGAAAACTTTTGTTTATTTCTTCCTCTTACATGTAACATAAAACCAAAAGCAACAGCTAAAATAATATAAAAACTCCAAGCAATTGGTCCCCAATGAAATAACGGAAATGTTGACGCCCATTTTTGTATTCCACCTAATTGATCAATATACTTTTCATTAGCATATAAAGCCCATTCACATAATGAATAAAATAAGATATCAGCTGCCATTGTAGAAGTAAAAATCATTACTCCCCAGTTAAATGATGAATACTCTGGTTGATCTGTATTCTTACCTAACTTTATTTTTCCATATTTAGAAAATGCTATATATAATGAACAAACAAAAATTCCAACTCCTAATAACGCATAATAAATGCCACAGTCATTCCCTAAAAATCCTCTAATCATTTGAATGATATATGAAGATTTTGCTGGCATAAGCATAAATAAAACGCATAATAAGACAACCCCTAATAAAGGAATTATCATTGATACATAATCTAATCTTCCCTTTAATGATTTCTTTTCCATTTTATTTCCCCCAATTTAAATATGTTTCATCAATACTACACAATTCATCAAAACTATCTATTTCTAAAATATCTCCTTCATGCATTTCTTTAATAGATAATTGGTATTCATTTGGATAACAAAACAACGCTACATCATCCCAATAAATATCAGTATTCTTTTTCTCTTCAAATTCAATTTCTAAATGTTTCTTTAATTTCTTTCCATCTTCTTCATTCCATCTAGATACACTATATAATTGCCAACCATCTTGTCCACCAGTTCTTGAACAAGAAGTTACAAAACCATTTTCTAATTTTAACATCCATTCATTATGAATTTCTTGTTTGTAAATACAGTTATATCCTGAATATTTAAATTCTTTTGAAAGAATTTGTGTATTGTTAATAATTTGATCACCATCTAAAATAATGACATTTTTTAGATGATTTCTAGCAACATATAAAGAAGAAATATTGTTGCAAGTATCATAATAAGGATTATCTATTAGATGCAAATTCTCATATTTATCTTCTAAATAATTAAATTGTTCTTTTAAATAGCCTACAACAACATAGATTTCAAAGATCCCTTGTTGATGCAATTGATTGATAATTCCTTCAATCATAGGAATATCATGTATTTTAACTAATGGTTTAGGTATCGAATTTGTTATTGGTCTCATACGTGTTCCTTTACCTGCGGCCATTATAATTGCTCTTTCTACTTGACACATTTTTCTATATTCTCCATTTCTTCCATAACAATCTTGTAATAATCCTTAGCAAAACGATACTGTGCCAATGAATATTCTCCAAATTCAACACCTAGCGTATATTTATATTCACACCAGTTGCTCCATAAAAGACCACACATTGATATATAACAATAGATTTTTATTCTTGTTTGTTGATCACACTTATTTTCAAAATAGATATCAATTAAATGATCAATTTGTTTTCTATCATACATAGAATAAATACAAAACATTGCTATATCAAGATGTGCATCTTGCATTGCCGCATATTCCCAATCAATAAGTTTTATTCTCTCTTCATTATTTTCTCTATAGAATAAGAAATTATCACAATTTGCATCTATATGACATAATTTCCATTCTTTTGGTAATTGATCAATAATTTTCTTTAGAGATAAAACTTTTTCTTTCGTTTGTTTATAGTCTTTATATAAAGATTTTGGACCTCTTAGATTTTCATAAAATTCCATTTTTTCAAAAACATCAAATTCATGTTCTACCTTTAAATCCTGATTATGAAATTCTTTTAATAATTTCATACATTTAATTAAATCTTCATCATTATCTTGATTACATACACGTGTATCGTCTAAATATTTTGTAATCTTATATCCATTTTGTGGATTCATATAAATAACTTCATCACTGATATTTAAATCTTTTATTACTTGATAAACTTCATATTCTTCTTTTCGATTAATAAGTTGATCTGTTCCTTCCCCAGGAATTCTCATAATATATTTATCATGATTGATTTCAAATAAAAATGATCTATTTGTCATACCTTTTTTTAAGCTTTTAATATTTTTAATTTGTTCAACATTGATTTTAAAAACATCAGCAATCAATGATAATGTCTCATTATTTAAGTGTGCTGAATGATCATCTACATTTCTTAATTCTTCATACGTATTAATTTCATCTACATAGCTTGTATCAACAATTTTTCCATAAATAAACATTTTATTCTTTTGATACAACGTTTCTTCCCAAAAACAAGAATCATGCATTCCGTCATCTAAACATTCTAAACGTTCTTTTAAATATAAAGAATCATGTTGATTAATAAATGATAAACCAATCATTTTTAAACCATCATCCTTTACTTTAACAATTTCATTTTTAGTATTACATGTAACATTACTATGTTTACTTATTCTATTTTCAAGCATATACCATGATTGAATTTCATTATTTAAAAATGGATTTTCATAAAAATAAAGATCTCCTGGTATAATGTAAGTATTACTTATTTTATCTTTTACTAGATTTAAGCTATGTAAGTTGTTCTTTTCTTGATATTCTCTATTAACAACTAATTTTACATTATATTTATCAATTAAATAGTCAAATTCTTCTTTCATAAAGCCAACAACTATTGTTATATCATTAATATGAGCTTCTATAAGCTGTCTTATGAGACGTTCAATAAGTATTTCATCATTTATTTCTAACATTGCTTTAGGCACATTATTATTAATAGGAATCATTCTAATCCCTTGACCAGCAGCTAAAATAACTGCTGACTTATTTTTCTTTATTAAGTCTATTCCTAAATCTGTTAAAGAATTATCATCATTAATATATTCTAATTCTTTAAGATTCTTTATTGTTTCATTTGTTTTACCTAAAGAACAATTCAATCTTTTAGAAATAGCTCTTTGTGAAAGTGTATTTTCTTTATATAGTAACTTTATAAGTTCAAAATCTAAATATGTAAGAATGTTCATTTTTTTCTCCTTGTTAATTTATATGAACATAATACCACATATATTTAATAAGTAAAGAAAAAAAGAAGTATTTCTACTTCTTATGATAAAAACTTAGGTGTAATAAACCCTCTAATATATTTACTGTTGACATTCATTGTTCTATATTCAACAGCATCATTTTTATTTCCTTCAATAACTTTAAAAGTATTTCCATTCACTTCTGTAACAATACCTACATGATCAGGCCATCCTGTGTTATCACCATTTCCACTATCATCCCAATCATACATAATAATATCACCAATTTGAGGAACATAAGCATCATTTTCTTGCCAAATGCCCATAGATTGTGCCTTTTCTACTGCTTTACCACATGAACATTCAACTGGAATAAGATCCAACAAATTACATTCTCTAACAATTGCTGATACAAAAGTCATACACCATGAATCTGTATATTTAACTTTATAACCTCTTGGTAAAGGATCTAATTTATTATATGAATCTATAATTTTCTTAAATGATCCATCTTTTTCATTACATCCTAAATATCTTTTGGCTCTTTCTACAAACTCTTTTCTCGTACAATTTGAAATCCATGAATAATCATCTCTAAATATATATGTTTTACCATCAATAACTACATCATCTTTAACAGCTGCACCATCTTCATTAAAATAATACCATTTCCATCCAATTTGTGCCCAACCAGTAACCATGACACCACTCTTATTTAAATAATACCATTCATTACCTGATTTTAACCATCCTGTATGCATATCACCAGAAGCATTTAAATAGAACCTTTGATTATTAATCAATTGCCAACCCGTTTGCATAATTCCTTGATCATTAAAATAATACCATTTGTTAGTGATCTTATTCCATCCTTTAACAAGAACCACATTAGAATCAAGATAATAATATTGATTATCTCTATAATACCAACCTAATTGCAAATCTCCATTAGAATTAAAATAGTAATATTGATCATTGATATAATAATCACCTACAACCATTTTTCCATCTTGATCCAAATAATACCATGATCCTTTATGTAGCCATCCTTTTTGAATATAACCATTATTATCCGCATAATAATATGTTCCATCTGCTTGGATCCATCCTGTTTTCATAGCACCTGATTGATCAAAATAATATTGTTGATTTCCTACAGAAGCTAACCCTGTCACCATTTTTCCATCTTGATCTAAATAGTACCAATAATCCGTATGTAACCATCCTGTTTTCTTTTCACCATGATCATAATAATACCATTGATTCTCTTTATTCGTCCAACCAGATTCCATTACAGTCGACTCATCATTTGTATTTAATGTATCTGTATCTTCTTCCGCATTAACATTTATAATCGAAAAACATACAAATAAAATATTAATAAACGCTATCGATAAAGCAATATTTAATAATTTACCTTTTTTCATACAATCCCCCCCTCTTGTCTTACAATTGACATTATAACAAATACAAAAAAATAAACTAGTTATAATCCATAAAAAATAGAAAACCAGAAGCAGATATTCTCTGTCTTCTGGTTAAATTTTTAATTGTTCCAAACACCATTAGCGTCAAAATGATTTACTCTTTCATCAATAACATAATCACCTGTTACCATTTTTCCTTCAGCATCTACATAGTACCAAGTATTTCCTGATCCTACCCATTGTGCACTAATTACACCACTAGATGCTGCATAGTAATCTTCACCATTGATCTTGAACCATCCTGTTTGCATTAATCCGCTTTCTGCGAAGTAGTATTTAGCTCCTGCAATTGTTTGATATCCTGTTACCATTTTTCCATCTGCGTCTACGTAGTACCAAGTATTTCCTGATTCTACCCATTGTGCATTGATAGCTCCACTAGATGTTGCATAGTAATCTGCTCCATTGATCTTGAACCATCCTGTTTGCATTAATCCACTACTTGCAAAATAGTATTTAGCTCCAGAGATTGTTTGGAATCCTGTTACCATCTTTCCATCTGCATCTACATAGTACCAGTTGTTTCCTGATCCTACCCATTGGGCTTTGATTTCTCCACTTGTTGATGCATAATAGTCAGTTCCATTGACTTTGAACCATCCTTTTTTCATAAGTCCGTTTGTTTCAAAGTAATATTTAGTTCCAGAGATTATTTGGAATCCTGTTACCATTTTTCCATCAGCGTCTACATAGTACCAGTTATTTCCTGATCCTACCCATTGTGCTTTGATTTCTCCAGATGATGATGCATAGTAATCAGCATTGTCAATCTTGAACCATCCTGTTTGCATATATCCGTATTGATCAAATCTATAGAGTTTATTATCTATTGTAATGAATTCATTTTTTGGATATGTTCCATCTTCATATTGATACCACCATTTGTTTCCTGATTGTTTCCATTGTCCTTTTAGTTGATTATGACATCTTGTACATACTCCATCTTTAAAATCATGTCCTAAAGCTGGAATGATTTCTTGTTTTTTAATAATCTTATTACATATTGAACAATGTATTCCTTCTGTTAAACCTGTATTTGTACATGTTGCTTCTTTTGCCGAATCAAGAACTTCTTTATGTCCTGTTGATGGTATTACTTCTTGTTTTTTGATAACTTCGTTACATACTGAACAATGACTTCCTTCTGTAAGTCCATTTTCTGTACATGTCGCTTCCTTAGCTTGATCAACAACTACTTTATGCCCTGTTGCTGGTATTACTTCTTGTTTTTTGATGACTTCGTTGCATACAGAACAATGTTTTCCTTCTGTTAATCCATCTTCTGTACATGTTGCTTTTTTACCTTGATCAACAACTACTTTATGCCCTGTTGCTGGAATTACTTCTTGTTTTTTGATGACTTCTTTACATACAGAACAATGTTTTCCTTCTGTTAATCCATCTTCTGTACATGTTGCTTCCTTAGCTTGATCAACAACTACTTTATGCCCTGTTGCTTTTTTGTCATCTACTATTTTTGTTTGTGGCTTAAATGCATTATTTTTGAAATTAGCCATATAAGTAATTATTCCATTTTCTGTACATGTTGGATCTTTAACAATTTTTTGAGCTGTAACGGTTTCTTCTTCAACATGTTCATAATTATTTGCACATACTCTTTGAGCTGTGACTGTCATATTATCTACAGACCACTTATATATAGGTTCACTATAATTATGACCATATTTATTACAATCAATTTCTGTATAAGATTCATCCCACATTGGATATTCTTCAATAAACTCATTTGATTGATAGTCATTATCTCTTACATGATCATCAAAATCATTTGTATTTTTTAAGAAATAAGCATATGTACTTCTTCCTGCATCCCATGTACTATCAAGATTATAATATTTACCATTTAATTTAACGATATTCCAAGCATGTGGTCCCCCTGCTTCACCTGAAATAACTCTTGTATCTACACCTGCATCTAATGCTAAGCGATAAAATAACGATGCATATCCTTGGCATACTGCTGTTTTATTGATCAAAGCTGCATAAGCTGTATATTTTAATGAATAGGATTCATCATTTAAGTTATCATGATCATATGTAACATTTGAACATATATAATCATAGATTGCTTTTACTTTTTGATAATCTGTCTTATTTGATAAATCTAATGACTTCAATAAATTAGAGACTTCTTCATCTACTTTTTCTTCCTGTTCTAAACTAGATAAATAAGATACATCATAAAAAATATTTAAATCATATCCCTCATTAGAATTTCCAGATATGGTTGCTTTTACTGTCCACCCTTGACAGTGCCATTTAAGATAGTCTCCTTCTTTTCCATTACCAGTATGTTTGATGGCCTTTTGAAACAACTGATGTACTAAATTAGAAAAAAATTCTTGTGTAATTTCTTCATCACAATGATAATAAAGAACAATATTACTTTCTCTATTAATTAAATTTTCTCTAAATATCTTTACAAGTTTTTCTTGATCACTTGTATATTCAACATCTTCTAAACTATATGTTTGAATATCATGATGAACAACACTACTTTTTACATCTTTATAAATAGGATTTACATAATGATCTTCTCTAATTGTTTCTTTTGCTTGTACATTGACTATACTTAACATAGAAAAACACATTGAAAGAACAAGTGATACAATAAATAATTTCTTTTTCATGATTTCCCTCCTTATATTCATTTAACCATGTAAGCCATTTCTTTTCAAGAATATATAAAAAAAACGAGGATACTCTAAGTATCCTCATCAAATTCACATTAATATACTACTACTTTTGTTCCTGAAGGAATATTATCATAAATCCATTTAGCATATTGTATTTCAAGTCTTACACAACCATGTGATAATGGAATTCCTGTTCTATTATCTTGAATTGTACCATTTTTATTATAAAGAGTACTATGGAATAAATAGTTTCCTTTAAATTGTGTATACCAGAAACATCTAGATGATCCTGAGTCAAAATAATATCCTCTTATTCCAACTGTAAATTCACCTTTAACTGTAGGTGTTGAAGCTTTACCTGGGGCACAACTATAATAATGAATATTGTTCCAATTATTTACAGAACCTTGATAAATAGCTACTCGACAATTAGCTGTATCAACTAAAATCAAATAATTAGTAGCACTACTGTATCCGCTTGCTCTACTTGTCATTGAATCATAAACACTATCGCTTCTTAAAGCCCCACTAGAAGTAAAATAAAATGCTTCAAAATACGTATCATGTAACATTGCTCCAGATGAATTTAAATAATACCATTGATTGTTATCTTTTAACCATCCAATAGCCATATTTCCACCTGAATGTAAATAATACCAAGTTCCAGCAATTTGCTTCCAACCTGTGCACATTGCCCCACTTGCATCCATATAATACCAAGTTCCTTTAACATTTATCCAGCCTGTTAACATACTACCATACGCATTTAGGTAATACCATTGACCATTCAAATCAAGCCAACCCGTGTACATATACCCTTGACCTGATTCATCTAAATAATACCATTTACCAGAAACTCTTTGCCATCCGGTTTGCATGACACCTGCATCGTTTAATAAATACCATTGATTTTTAACATAAACCCAACCTGTGCATTTATTTCCATTTTGATCATAGTAATACCAATCATTACCATCTAACATCCAGCCTGTTTTAATAGCACCATTTTCATCAAAAGTATATTTAACACCATTGATTTCTCTTACTTGATTAGTAATAGCAGCATATGGATATGCTTCATCATTAGCATCTAAATAATACCATTTACCATAGTATTTATACCATCCACTTACTAAACTTGCATTTCCATCATAGAAATACCAATGATCATCATCATTTATCCACCCTGTTTTAATAGCACCATTTTCATCAAAATGATATTTAATTCCATTAATTTCTTTTGCTTGATTTGTTATTGCTGATGATGGATATGTTTCATCATTAGCATCTAAATAATACCATTTACCATAATATTTATACCATCCTTGTTTACAGGTAGCATCATTATTTACAAAATACCAGTGATTTTGATCATTTACCCATCCTGTTTTAACATTTCCATCTGCATTTACATAGTAAAAAGTTCCATTATCATTAACAATACCTGTAATTGCTACATCATTTTCATAAAAATAAACTTTCCCGTTTTCTTTATAAAGTCCATTTTTTACTTCAACAACATCATTCATCTTTACTTCATCATTTCCCTCTAATGCCGAAACAAATGATAGACTCATTGAAATTGAAAAGAGAAAAATGAAACATGCTATTCCTTTCTTCAAATAACCTTTCATTGCTCAAACCTCCCTTGTATTCATTTTATCATCAAAAAAAACTCTAAACAATATAACTAATAAATAAAAGCTAGAAATAATTTGATATTCTCAAATTACTTCTAGCTTTATTAAACTAAACAATTAATAATATTACAAAAAGCAAAAACTCCAAATATAGCCATAAAATAATCTAAATTTTTTATTCTATGATGATATCTAGAAATTAATAAACAGCTTGCTATAATCATTGAAAAATAGAAAAATAGAGCGGTTCTATTTCCGGAAACCCAAACAGTTGGCGAAAAGCAAAGCATAAATCTTGATCCAAAGCCAATTAATAAGATAATAAAAATATCTATATTTTTTCTATTATCTTTAATTAAAAATAATATGATGATTAATAATGTAATAAATTCTATTAAAAACATAATATATGGAACAAATGATTTTAAATTACTTAAACTTAAAATACCGTATTTTCCTAATATAGAATATAGAAAAGAAATATTTGGATATAAGTCTACTAAATATTTTCCTAAAACGCCAAAAACTAATGTCATTACAAAAATAATCATTGTACTTGCTTTCACTAAACTATTTTTAAAAGTATTAATAATTATTAAAAGTGTTGATGATAAAAATAACATTGGTACATTATTTTTAAATAAAATAGGATAAACAGTGGAAGAAATTCCTATTTCAATTTTTCTAAAAAAGGATAATGTTCCAAAATCTGGGAACCAATTTTTAATTTCTTGTTTCTTTCTCACCCAATTTCCAGGACATGTAAAGATATATGTTCCTGATGCAATGATTAAAACAATATTTAAAATTACAAAAAAACTAATTTTCCTTTTATTGATAAAGCAGTAAATTATATAGAAGAAATAAGTTCCTAACAAAATTGCAAAACCTTGTTCTTGATTTGCGGCAAATAATAAGGCTATAGAACTAATAATATATTCATACCATTTCAATTTAATAAGATTATTTGCTTTTTTTAAATAATATAAATTTATTAAAATAGCGCCTAATGGCCAATAATAATTAATTGTTGTGGCCATCCAACCAGCAGAAGACATATCAATCAAGGGATAGATAAGTGTTCCAATACAACAAAGTATTTTCATTTTTATTGTATGATTACAAAATATTGCTTCTATTAATTTAGCTATAATTGTAATAACTAATGAGTTTAAAAGCATCCAAACATGACTATGAACTGAAATAAAATAAAGTACACTTTCTATCAATTGCCTAGAAGACCAATTATAGTATTTATATATATTAAAATCTGTAAAAGTCATTGATTTTGCTCGAATTGCAAAATTTACATCATCACCTGTACTTACATTCAATTGAATATGTATAAATAATAAAATAAAGAATAGTACATAATATGGTATATTAGATATAAATTGTTTTTTTAATTTACTCATAATTTCCCCATTTATCCCTTAATAATTCCTGCTTTATTTAAACAAAGCATTATAACAACATCTATATACAATAGTTGAACTAAAAAAGAATTATATTTTTTTGTAATTTTATCTATTCTATAGTTTAAAGCTCTTTTTGTCATATGTGATAAATGTATATCTTTTTGAGATAAAACATCTTTAAATAAAGTTACATAGTCTTGATCTAATAAAGGATTTCTATTACTTGCTGTAGAAATACCTCCTAATTCATATTGAATTGTTGGATAATCAATATATCCAATTTTTTCGTTATTAAATGCAAGGTTAACATAGAATGGATAATCTTCTAATAACTTATATTTTTCATCAAACAATCCATATTTATCAAAAATTTCTTTTTTATAATAAGTAGAAGCCCCCGATACAAAATTACCGTATTTCATAATATATTCAAAAAAATGATTTGATTGATCTAATAAAGAAACCTGATATAAACTTGGATAATATTCTATACTATTTTCTTTTTTGATCATTCTTTTTGAAGTATATATAAGTTTATCTTCTTGATCAAAAGCATTCATAATTTCTTGTAGAGAATTTTCATTATAAAATTGATCTCCACTTGATAAAGGACAAATGATTGTTCCTTTTGCCTGGCTAATCAAACTATTAAAATGTTTGACAGTTCCTCTATTAATTCCGTTATTTATAAGTTTAAAGTACGTAAATTCATTTTTATACTGTTCAGTGATTTTATCAAAGTCTTCTTGCGTATAATTAGGTGAACCATCATCACTTACAATAACTTCATAATTTGAATATGTTTGCTTTTTTATTGAATCTAATGTTTGGATTACTTGATTTAAATTTTTATAAACCATTACAATAATTGTTGCTTCTATATTCATGTATTTTCCCTTTCTTAATTATCTTTTAAAACTCTAATTATATTTTGAGTTACATATTTTACATATTTATCTTCAAATAATTCATCTTTTAATTTTAATCTTTTTTCTTTTAATGGATCTATTCCATTTTGTAAGTCTAAAAGAATTTTTTCTACATCTTCAAAACTATAAGCATTATAAGATACACTAAATATTTTTTTCATAATATCATTATCATCCACAGCATCAGTATGACAATAAATAATAGGTTTACCCGTTAAAAAATAACAAGGTATAATTGATGAAATATCTCCTACAAAAACATCTGAATGCCAAAATGTTGTAAAATATTCTGATGTTTGATCATAATATAACTGTTCATTATTTTGGAACTTCCTTAAATACTCATCTACTTCATCAGATGTAATCAAACCTAAAGATATAAAATTTTTAAATGTAAGTGGATGAGGTCTAAAAACAAGACTTCTTTTCTTATCTTTTTCAACATAATCAACTATGTTATCTTTATAAGTTAAAAAATTACTTCCTCCCAATTGCGTATCTATTGTCCATCTAGGAGCCCATATAATCTTGAAATGTTGATCATCATTATCCCAAAATAGATTATCTTCACTTTGTGCTTTATTAAAAGCATTAAATATAGGATGTCCTGTTAATATCGTTTTTCTTAATCCTAATCGATGAGATAAAGGTGCTCTTTTTTTATTAAAAGATTCTGTAACATAACTATCCGCAAAAAAGATATGCAAATATCTAAAGAAATCCACATTAAGTGAAGTATCAAAAATATAGTTCATCATTTCATATCCATAAGGTAAATAACATGTTTTTGCATATTTTGAAACTGTAGATATTTTATATTCTATTGGTAAGTAAGAACTATAAGGTCTTTCATAAAAAACATAGTCTGGATTAATATTTTTTAAATCAAACCATTTTCCTTGATCAAAAGCTTTAATTGTATTTTGATGATTATGATTTTTATGAAAATCATAAATCTTTGTATTCATTGTTTGGATATCAAATTCTTTTTTTGAATAATCAAACTCTGGAATCATTAAAACATATGTCTCAAACTGATCATCATTAGATAATTGATTATATAAATCATCTACATTGATCCACAAATTAGACATTTGTGAAATAAATACTATCTTTTTTTTAGTGTTTGTTACTTTTTTTAAATTTTTTATTTTAAAATCGGCTACTAAAAAGCGGTATGAATCATATATTTTTCTAGCAACTTTATACGTTAACTTTGTCTTATTCATATTCATCTTATCCTTTTATTAATTTAAAATATTCTATTATTTTATTTCTATTTAATAAAGCAATAATTCCTATTATACCTACAAATATAATTCTTAACCAAATTGTATAATATGTAAATGTCAATAAAATAATCAAAACTGTAAAAGCAGTCGCTATAATAAATATTTTCTTCCAATCAAACAAGGTATCATATCTATAATCTTCTATTTTATCCTTACATGATTTATTCATATAATATAGATTACTCAACCAAAAAACAATATAGGAAAATAAAGTTGTATACCCGGCTACAACGTATCCAAAAACAGGAATAAGTATAAAATTCAAAACAATATTTAAAACAGCACTTAATATAGATCCTTTAACAAGATAACTATTTTCTTCAAAATAGAACATTACATTTATACATAATTGTGATAAAAATAAGAATAATAAACTTCCTGCTACTGGAGGAACGACCCAAATAGCATCTTTATATTTACTTCCCCCTAAGATAGCAATAGCTTCAGGGCCAAATAAAATAAGTACAATCAACATTGTAGCAATAAATATTATAATAATATTTGTTACTTTTTTTATCATATTATGTTTTTTATCTTTAATACTTCTGTATGTCCAAGGAACAAATGAACTATTGATAGAGTTAATAACAAAAACTAAGACAACCGCGAATTGATAAGCAACACTATATAATGCTGCATTTGTTTGGCCAGACATTCTACTAATCATTATTCGATCAGATTGATTAAATATCATTTGTGATAAATAATATGGTATAAGAGGTATATTAAATTTTAAAGCATATGTCCAATATTTTTTATCATATAAAGCCTTCCCTTTATATGATTGATAAATGTATATAATTAAACCAATACATAGATATACTGCAGTATTTCCTAAAATACGTGCTATTCCCTTTTCTTCAAATAAAAGTACACCAACCAACCCTATTAAAGGAGATGTGACTGATATGATAAGAGTTACAATAATCATTGGTTTATATTTATACATAAAACGTTGTTTATTTGTCCAAAAAGCTAAGACTGTACTCATCAATATTTCAACAATCATTGCAAGAACAAGTATTGATGGTAATTCCAATAAATCATTCCAAAATACTGGAGCTATGATGTATATAATTAAAGTTATTAATGTTAAAACTGAAACAATCCCTTGGATAGAAGATATGTATCTATCTCGATCATTTTCAAATTTAATCATAGCTGTATCAAATGACCCATATTGTAAGTTCAAAGTAGCAAAAATAGCTACGATATTCATCCATGATTGATAGATACTATATTGCCCATATTGCTGAGTTGTCATTAATCTTGTAAAAATAGGTAACGTTATTAAAACAATACACTTTTGTACAATACTACAAATTGTATAATAAATAGAAGCTTTCACTTCAACAGGAACATTTTTATATTTCGATATTATTGATTTAACCATTTAAACTCTCCTTTTTTCAAAGCAATTATATATAAAGAAAGCAGTGAAAGCAAATAATCCCTTATTTTTATTTCACTGCTTGTGTATTTTTATGCTATTTTCTTTAATAAGCTAACAAAAAATCTTCTTCAATACCTGCACAAATCAATATGAGTAATATATTTTTATAATATCTATACTTATTTTTTAATTACACAATCATCATAAACATACAATATAATATTTGAACAATCTTAATTTTTTAATAATTTCAATACTTTATTATATATTTTCTTCTTTTAGATATGCATAGACATTATGAATCAACTTTTTCATACATATCATACTCTTATTTTTTACATATAGCATACCATTCTAAATCTTGATATCTATCATCAATAAATAAATGATCTTTAAATTTTCCTTCATAAATAAATCCGCATTTTTTATAAAAAGAAATTGCTCTTTTATTAGATGATAATACATTTAAATAAATTCTATGCAATTGTAACTTATCAAAACCATATTTTAATAATGATTCCGTTGCTTTTTGATTGGCACCTGTTCCTCTTGCTTTTTTTCTTGTGCTAATTGCATATTCAGCATTTTTATTTTTTAAATCAATATTTTTTAGAGAAATTGTACCTAAATATTCATCATCTTGATCATCAACAATTGCAAAATGTTGTTGATCTTCTCTAAAAGAATTTTCTACAAATTTTTTTGCTGCAACATCATCTATTTCAGCAAAATTATTTTGAAAAATATGTTTTGCTTCTTCATCATGCATCCATTCTAGCATTAATGGAACATCTTTTAATTGAAGTTTTCTTAATGTAATCATAATTATCCTTTCATTATTTAAACGCATTTAGTTTATCAATAACATAATTCACTTCTTCATCTGTCATTCCATAGTACATTGGAATACTTAAAACAGTTTTACTAATTTCTTCTGCAATTGGTAAACTTCCTTCTTTGATATTTAAATCTTTATATGCTTCTTGTAAATGCATTGGTATAGGATAGTGTTTTACAGTCCCAATCCCGTTTTCATTTAAATATTTTTCTAATTCATCTCTTTTATCACATCTAATAACAAATACATGATAAATATGTCTATAATCTTCACTATCTTTTAATGGTAATTTAATTAATGGATTTTTTATACCTTCAAAATATTTATTTGCTACATTTCTTCTATATTCATTCCATTTATCTAAATGTGGTAATTTACAACGTAAAAATGCTGATTGAATTTCATCTAAACGACTATTAGTTCCTTTATAAATATGATGATATTTGTAATCTGAACCATAATTACCTAAAGCTCTAACTTTATCAGCAATTTCTTTATTGTTTGTAACAACTGCTCCTCCATCACCTAAAGCGCCTAGGTTCTTACCTGGATAAAAACTAAACCCTGCTGCATCTGATAAAGTACCTACTTTTTGACCTTTATATTCTGTTCCATGTGCTTGAGCTGCATCTTCAATAACATATAAATTGTGTTTTTTAGCAATTTCATTAACTGTATCCATATCTGCAGGTCTTCCTTGTAAGTGAACAGCTATAATTGCTTTTGTTTGATCTGTTATTTTTTCTTCTATTAAAGCTGGATTAATATTATAAGTTTCTAATTCTGGTTCTACAAATATAGGTTTTGCTCCACAATATGAAACAGCTAAAGCTGTTGCAATATATGTATTTGATGGAACGATTACTTCATCTCCATTACCTATATTCATCGCTCTTAAAATTAAATATAATGCATCTAATCCAGTTGCTACACCTACACAATATTTAGCATTACAATAATCTGCAAACTCTTTTTCAAATAATTCGCATTCTTTTCCTTGGATAAAATAATTGCTATCAATTACTTTATTATATGCTTGATCTAAATCTTTTCTTATTTCATCATGCATTGGTTTAAATGTTGCAAAAGGTATCTTCATTCTATTCACTCTCCTTAATAAATTCTAAAAAATCATCATAGTTTCTAATATAATCACTTTCATCATATGATTCTGAAGCCAATACTAGCAATACTGCATCAGGAGAAAAATCAAACATTTCTCTCCACATATTATTAGCCACATACAATCCTTCATATGGTTTTTCTAATGGTACAACTTTTTTTTCCTTACCATTATCTAATAATATTTTACAAGTTCCATGTATACAGATTAAAATTTGTTCTAAGTTTTTATGTGCATGATATCCTCTACGGACTCCTTCTCCTGTATCATACATATAGTACACTCGCTTAATTTTAAAAGGTATATCTTTAAATTCTTCTAGAGCAACAAGTTGTCCTCTATCATCACCATGTGGTTGAAACATATATTTTATTACTTGCATTTTTACACCTCTTTATCCATTTTTCTTATACTATTATATATTAACATTATTATCACATCAAAATACTCAATATTTGAAAAAATACTATTAAATTTATTAATTCTATAATCAATGAGCCTCTATTTTTTATAATAGATTGTATGATCTATTTATTTTTGTTCTAATTATTTGAAACAGTCCCAAAAAATAATCTATTTAAATTTGATATACAATCATCACTTATAATAATTCATAAGATTTGAACAGTTGATTCAAAACTAAACAAACAATATTTTCAAGCAACTCTTCATTCTTAAAACACATTACAATAATACTAGCAAATATTTCTTCATTTTCCAATATCTGTTTCTTTCATCCTTTTAACTTATTTTTTGGGCAATTTTTACCATAAATGAAAATAACTTTTTGGGTAAAAGAGCTGTCACAATATCAAATTTTGCAATGTCAGGTGCAAGATATCTCAATTTAAATAAGGTTTTTATATTACCTGTTCTTCTAGCATTAGCAAATTTCTCAATTTCATTTAAATCTTTGTGATTAGGATATTTTTGTTTAAAATCTTCAATCATTTTTAAATCAGGCATTATTCTCTGATTGATATAATCTTCCTTTGTCTCTATTCCAACTAATACACCACTAACATTTTTCCCATGTCTTCTATATTGAACTAAAGGTAAATTTAAGTACCCTACTTTTCCTTCTGTAGAAGTACACGCCAATACCCATTTATCATGACCTGTGTATTTTGAAAATGGTAAAGACTTTTTTGCAAAGCTAGCTTTCATTATAATACTCATTCCTACTGCATAAGTAACAAAGATATTATATTTAGTTATATCATCGTAAGTATTCCAATTATCATAGTTTTTATTACTATGTTTTCTAACGCTACTGCAAGTGACGTTGTCATTTTCATCAATTATTTGTTTATCCGTAACAACTAAGTCGATATTCTTTTCATTCATATATGCGACACACTTTTCAACTTTATCATCCATCCATATATCATCTTGATCACAAAAAGCAATATATTCACCATCTGATCTTTGCACCAATTTTTCAAAAGCCCCCATGTAATTTAAATTTTCTTCACAATATGGCAAAACCTCATAGGAAAAATTTGTGATATATTTTTCAAATAAATCTAAATTACACCTTTTTTTTATACAATCATCAAATATATATAGTTTTAAATTAGGATATGTTTGATTATTTAAAGAAATTAATTGTTTTATCAAATATTCTTCATTTGGATTATATACCGACAATAATATATCAACTTGTTTATTATTCATAATATTTTTTCATCCTTTCTTTATACAACAAAATTTAATAAATTACAAATAGTGCAAATAAATTTGTAATTTACATAGATTTTATTTCATTTATAACATCTTTTTTTGTTAAATAATAAATTGCTATTAATGCAAAAGAAGCAAAAGAATATTCCTTCACAATCTTTGGAAATCCAATTGGTAATAGTACGACATTATTACCTCTAATTCAATAAATATTAACACACTTTCTTTAACAATTAAATATTATAAATAAATATTAACAAAATTAAACACTATGGTATGGTGATTTTTTTATCATTCTTTAGCAATGTACCATGTCACTTAATGAATTTATTAAGCTAGAAGTCATTGCAAATATTAAAATAACAAAAATATATACCAAAAAGTATTTTTAATCTTCAATAAGATAACAAATTATTTGTAAGTTTCGCATCTTCAGTATAATGTTCATCTTTATAACTAGTAATTCTTAAAATATTACCACCTATTCTCCATACATTTTTATCTATCACAACTACCTTTCAACATGATACCATCTTCTACGACAACTTTATCACGACTTTATACAATTAACAATCTTGTTTCTTACTTTGACTTTGCCATTGGCAATGTCGCAAAGCATAAACTATATTACTCAAATGTCATCCCAACAACAAAAAAAATCTATATTTGCCTTATAAAAAATGACAGACATTATTTGTACTGCAGGGCTTGAATGGTGTGTTTTCAAAAGAGTAAGAAATCGGTATAAATTTAAATACCACTTGCTCAAAAAAATACATATCCTCTGAAAAATCAATGTGCAAAATCTAGCGGATGCGTTTTTTTAAGTAAAATTATCACTTATTTCTCTATATGTTTTCGAACCTACATTCTGTTTAATTATTGACTTTAATCGTATTTTTACTTATTTTTCGCATAATAGGCTTTATCTTTTACTGCTTATAGTTCATCATATAATTTATTTATAATTTTATCATCAAAATCCTCATCAAATTTTCTTGCCATTAAATAATTAACTTTTTCTAATTCGTCACAATCCTCTATTGTAAAAGTTTTAGGGTGATTAATTTGTCCTTTCCAATTAACATATGTTAATTTATCGTAGTATTTGTCTTTAAATCTACTATTCATATAAATCGTTTGAAATATGGATTCATCTGGAACCAAAGAGCCTTTATAATAGTCTATATATTCACCTTTTAATAATATATCATATATTTCTTTAGCACATTCATAGGTCAATGTCCACCATTGACTTCCATAATAGAAATCAACGTTAAGTATATTTTTTCTATCAAGTAGAGTTCCTAAATGTAGTGCAATGTTTATGTATCCCATCTTTAAACATCTTACAAAAAAATTTTTGCTTCTCATCCAATTTGGAAAATACAATTCATATCTTTTTTTTATAGTATTTTCCCTTTCAAATTTATTTATTTCTATAAAATTTTTCCCTTTATTTTTTTCTAAAAAATTTATAATTTCTTGAGAACTTTTAAGTGGGAAATCTTGTCCACTTATTAACCATATATAATCATATTTTATTTTTGAAGTGAACACACTCTCCATCAAATTAACAGTAGCATCAATCATGGAAATATCTCCCCACTTGACATCAATTCTTTTATCATTTGGTAAAACAAAAATATGATTATTTTTAATGATATCTTCTTCTATTGAACTTTTTTTATCAATATGAAGAAAAAAATCACAATTTTTTGAATCCAACTTCTTTATCATTTTATTTATTTGACCAGCATTTTTATGACATAAAACAATATATGCTATTTTTATGTTTGAATTCATTAATTATTCTCCTTCTCGCTTATTTTTATATTACATACAATTTCTAAAAAAATTTATATACATTATTTCATATTTTTTATAATCCCATGTTAGCATTTATAAAAAAACAAAACAAGTTTCTATATTTACAATGCAATGTAAATTTCGCATATCGGGTAATTACCACCAAAATTTATAATAATTTTTTCAACTCTTGTAGTATAGTATGTATGTTTATCTTTTTCACATAATCTTCCTCAATGTTATTAAGTTAAAGTGACATTAAGCATCTTTTACTTTATGTTGGATACTTTAGCTATTTTGTTATTTTCATAGACATATATCATTTTTTTAGAATCAAAAAATTGTTCATTTAAATAATCTAGAAATTTAAGCATTTCCTTTTCATAACTTCGACTTGGTCTGAAACCATAACTATACTCACTAAAACAGTGTTCACATATTGGTTCTATTTTTTTACCGTCACTTGTTGGATAATCGTATCCGTAATAGTTGGTATACTTAGTTTTCTAATACCAGGTTCTAGGTTTATATACATTTTGAGCAAATACACCTCATCTACTTTGTAATGTCAAACATGTATTAGAAACATGCATTTGTTTTGCACTATTTAATCATTCAGAACTTCAGTATACTGTCCATATCCACTATGCCATTTCCTGACTTCTTACTCTTCGTTGTTACTGCTTTGTCGCTAGTGAAATCTCACGAGTTGTACATCTTTCCTCGTTTATCCACTGGATTTACACATTAAGACTACGGTTTTCTTTTGGACTTTATTGCTTTCTCTCTTCCATAACTCACAGTGTGGAACTTGCAAGCCGCTATATGATTCATCGGCAACTATGCTCACGAAAGACTTTCACCTTAGATGCAAAATATGCCCGTCATTTACAAAAAAAGAGATCATAACGATCCCTTACCATAAACAACGCCTTTAATCGTTTTATAAATAATCGTAAAGTCTAACCAAATAGACCAATTATGATAATAATAATCATCTAATTTACAACGATAATTAAATTCAACATCACTTCTACCATTTGCTTGCCACATTCCTGTAACTCCTGGTTTACATTTAATAATAGAATTGTAATACTGACCCATATCTTTCTTTTCTCTTGGTAAATAAGGTCTAGGACCAATTAATGACATTTCACCTAATAAAACATTAATAAATTGTGGCCATTCATCTAATGACGTTTTTCTTAAAAACTTTCCTACTGGTGTAATTCTTGGATCATTGACTAGTTTTTTATTTGTCAGATATTCTTCTTTGATTTTTGGATCTTTTTCCATCAATTCATCCAAAATTCTTTCAGCATTTGGTACCATTGATCTAAATTTATAGATTTTAATCATTTTCCCATTTTTACCAATTCTATCTTGACTAAAAATAATACTATCATGATCTCCGCTTTTGACATATTTATATTTTACAAAAGCAATCAAAGGAATTAACGTTAAACATCCAGCAATTCCTGCACAAATATCAATAAATCTTTTCATAGTATTAGCAAGAGCCGACATTTCATTATTTGCTGTTGCAATCAGTAATTGTCCATCAAAATCCTGAACTTCAGAAGAAAAAGTCATTGTTCCATTAACATCTGGTAAATACTTAACACTTTCAACTTTTCCATAAATATCTGACATCACCTTATCAATTACTTCTTCACTTGCTTCTGGTAAAGCCACAATAATTTGTTCAATTTTTAAAGTTTTAATAGCCTCATCCAATTCTTCATAACTATAAATAAAACTATTTTTAATCACATTTTCCTGTTTAAAATCAAATAACTGATCTGTCCAATTCGCATCCACATAACCTTCTACTTGTGTTAAAGCAAAACGATTGTTATTTGATATTTTACCAAGTCTTGCTGCTTCATATCCTGTTCCAATAACTAATGTTTTTCTAGCAAACTGTTCTCTAAAAGCAATTCGAATATAACGATCTGCCAGTAAACATATAATAAACATCGATGCAACCATAATTGTCAAATGCATTCTTCTTTCATAACCTGTCGATTTTGGTACTAACACAAGTAATGCGATATAAAAACAAAAACTTGATTTAACTAACGCTTTAATTTCATCCCATATTAAACATGTATTTAATGAATAATGTCCATATATAAATAAGAATAGGAAATAAAGTATTCCTGATCCAATGATTAAATCTAAATCCATATGGAAGTATAAACATATAAAGTAATACATTATTACTTCTATTAAAAGTAACATAAAGGGCATTATTTTTCTATTCATCTTTTACACCTCTTATTATGTCCATTATATCGTAATTCGATTATTAATGCTATCTTTTCTCTTTTATAGTATAATAGATATATCAAAACTTTGGAGGGTCAATATGAAGTTTTTTTATGAAGGTATCAATAAATTTATGTATAAACATCCTTTTATAAAATCTTGTGTCTATTTTGCATCAAAATTTTGTCCTTGGATGGTCGCTATATTTTATTCACTCTTTTTATTAAAAATAGTGATAGAATCACAAACTGGTTTTTATCTTTTATTTATTAAACCATTTGTCGTTTTATTAATTACTGTTCTACTTAGAATATTAATCGATAGACCTCGTCCTATTCAAAAGTATGACCTTAAACCTATTGATGATAAAAAAAGAATAGGTCATTCTTTCCCAAGTATTCATACGAGTTTAGCTATTTCTATTGCTTTGACCGTTATTGCTCGAGGACCAAATATGGGATTATTACTCTCAGCACTTGCTATTACAATTACTTGTACAAGACTGCTTACAGGTGTTCACTATTTAACAGATATTCTTGCAAGTATTTTAATTGCCCTTGCTATTTATATGATTTAACGAAATAAGAAAATTATTTCGTTTTTTTATTTTTTAAAAGAAAAAATGATTTTTGTTGTCTATATAAATAATGAAGGGAGAAACTATGAAAACAAAAATCAAATCTAAAAGAATTACCGATTTTAAAAATGATCTTGTATTTAAGTATTTATTATCAAATATGAAAGATGAACAATGTAGGCGTTTATTAAAACTTATCATCAAAGATGTTATGGATATTAAATGTAAGAAAATTAATGTCTTAAATTCAGAGCTTAATCCTCATCATATAAGTGATAAAGATATGATCTTAGATATTCAGGTAATAACAGAAGATGGTGAACTGGTCGATATTGAAATGCAAAACAGTATATTCTCTAAAGAACTCTATCATCGTCTTCAAGCTTATGAAGCTAGAATGATCGATCATCAAGTCAATCGTGGAGATGAAAGATACAGTGACCATCTTCATAAAGTGAATTTGATTACTTTTATTAACGATATTGATAAAGATAATCTTGTATTGATTGACAGCTGTGTGCCTAGAAATGAATATGGAAATGTGAGAAAGTTTAATTTAGCAACAAGCTACTTTGTCCAACTTCCATTTATTAAAGTTATTGAAAAAGAAAAAAAACTAGAAAACTTTTCAAGATTAGAAATCTTAATCTACATCTTATATCATGGACTTACCCATGATATAATATCTTTAGATAATGAGGTGGTAACAATCATGAAAGATAAGATGGAACAATTCAATGAAGATGAAGAGCTTGTTTTAGCGGCAGAAAAAAGACAACTTGTTAAAATTCAACATTATCATGAAGGACAAAGAATGCATGAAGAAGGAAAAGCTGAAGGAAAACTAGCAAGTAAAAAAGAAGATACATTAATGCTTTTTAAAAGTAAATTTCCTCAAGAAGATAACGAATTATTAGAAAATCTTACTTTACAACAATATGATCATATATTTAAAGCACTTATTGAAAATAAAGATTTAAAGACGATCAAAAAAATCATTGGAAAATAATCCAATGATTTTTTAATAACACACATAAATATAACGTCCAAATTTAACAAATTCTGTTTTCTTCCTTAAGATACGATTTCTTATTTCAAAACCTGCTTGTTTGATTTCTTGATCCATTTGTTCATAACTTACTAAAACAAGTTTATTACATAATTTTCTAGCACTATTAATAATATCACACTGTTCTTTATAAGTAATCGGTGTATAAAGATTATAAGGAATATCAATAATAGCAATATCATAATGTCCTTGATGCTTATTAATATCATCTTTTGTAATCAACATACCATCAAAACCAAAATGATTAAGATTACATCTTGCTTTCCATGAAATATCCCTTGAAATATCAAATCCTTTGATAGAATACCCTAAAGCTAGTCCTTCTAAAACAACTGTACCCATTCCACAACATGGATCTATCATTGTTTTTGTTTGATCATTTTCTCCAGCAATATTAATCAATGTTCTTGCAAGTCTAATATCTAAAGAATTTGAAAAAGTATTTGGTTTATCATCATATTTTTTCCATGATGGAACACCATGGTGATAATACCCAATAATCCATAAGTCATTCACTTTTGTAAGAGCAATTGTATGCTTTGGTTTGGACATATTCACACTGCCCGCTATAAACCATGAAATATCTTTACATTTATCAAGTGTTTCTTGATAATCTGGATGGCTAATAGGATTTTTTAAATAAATGACTTTAAAATCTTGATAATCATGCTTTTGATTTTTCATTTGTTCTTTTATTTCATTAAAATCATCACTCATTGCCCAAATATCTATTTTTCCTTTTATAAAAACACTAATATTGACATCAATATCTTTATTTGTAATAAAACATTGTTGATATTCTTCATGAAAAAGATATTTGAATTCTAATGCACATAAATCATGTTCTTCTGGTGGATAATTAAATAAATAAAAATATTGTTTCATATTTTTCTTACCTCTAGTGTCCTATTTTAACAACACATCTTCATTTTGGCTACTGAAATAATCATAAATATGATATATTGTCTCTAGGAGGCTATTATGAACTATTTAAAAAACTTAAAAGAACAGTTTACTTTTGATCAACTGTTACTTATATTTACATGTTTTAGTTTAACTTTTCCTTTTTATATATTAGGACCTATTTTATTAATTGAATTTCTATATTTAATAATTTCAAAGAAAGCAATTACTGCTTTAAAACAAACACCTAAAGTGAAATATCTTTATTTATTTGTTTTAGTATCTTTATTTATTTCTTTGATTCATAAAAATATATTAGGTGCACTTGCGACAATTGGTATCTTTATATTTATTGTTTTTATGGTTTATTATAGAAAACATATCAATCAATCTACATTTGAATTTATTATTGATATGTTAATTATTCTATCTATCTTTTGGGCATTCTATGGAATCTATGAACAATTTCAAATTTATCATCGTTTAGGTGTTAATCACTTTACATTCAAGGTCTATGCAAGACGTGAAAATCGTTTGAATAGTGTTTTCTATAATGCCAACTATTATGCGATGATGATTGAATTTATTGCTGTAAGTCTTGTTTATAAATTCTTTACCGTAAAAAATGATTTAAAAAGAAGTATTTTCTATGTTATTGTTGGTTTCTTGAATTTATTTATGCTTTATATGACAGGATGTCGTGCTGGTTATGTAGCCATTGCTGGAGCTATTTGTTTATTTCTTATTTTCAATAAGAATTATAAGTTATGTGCTTTAATTGCATTTGGATGTTTAGGCATTGTTGGTTTCTTTGTTTTAAATCCAAGTAAGTTTCCTAGAATAGAATATTTAGTTTCTAATTTAGGAGTAAGAGCCAAGATTTGGAATTGTGCGATTCAAGGAATTATTGCTTCACCATTTTTAGGACAAGGGCCTTTTACTTATATGATGATATTAAATAAGTATAATGGACATTTAACTCAACATGCTCATAGTGTTTATCTAGATCCTTTATTATCATTTGGAATCATTGGTTTAGCTTGTCTTGTACCTTATGTTTATGACAATTGTAAACGTCTTTATAAAGTAAAAGAGCATTATTCTTATATTGCTCTTGTTATGGGATTTATAGGTGTATTATTAATTCATGGTATTTTAGATTATACGATTTTTTGGATACACACTGGTTTATTCTTCTTATTTGTATTATCTAGTTTTGAAATGTTTGAAACAAATCGTAATTAGCGATTTGTTTTTATTTTTGATATGTTTTATAGATTGTTGCTACTACAAATAAAAGAATAGATAACTCTAAATATTCTATATTAAATACATGTTTATAGACCCAATCAACAATCATAAAAAGCATTGGTATTCCTACCCAAACAATTGTTTTAATTAATTGATTTCTTTTAACATCCATCTTGATCACCTCTTAACAAAATACTACTCCTTTTTATGTTAAGAAAATATCAAGCAAGTGTAAAAAAAAGAACTTCTTTCGAAGTTCTATGCTCTTGCATTCATTGTATTTTGTTTTAATGAATTGACATATTCCATTTGATGTTTTGTATTTTCTTTTAATTCTTTTTGCATTCCTTCTAATGTCATATGTTCTACTTCTTTTGCTTCAGATTTCTTTCCACATACTTTTTCAAATGCTTCTTTTGCATCTTGTTGTAATGTGTTTCTCATTTGATTTCTTTGTTCTAATTTCATTTCTGATTCTTTGATTTCTCCTACAACGGATTCAAAGATTTCTTCTTTTGTTAATTCTTTTCTTGCTTCATTTTCATGTTTTACATCTTGACTATTTTTAAAATACTTTCTTAAAGATTCTTTTGCTTCTGCATTGATTTCATTGATACTCATAATATTTATTCCTCTCTTTCCTAAGACACCTGTAGCATAATCTTTTTTAATTTTTCAGAAAAGAGAAATGTATACAATTTTAATTTCATTAACAAAATATATAAAATGTAAGAGCTTTATTTGTTAATGAGATTTACAATAGCCAAAAGAAATTCTTGAAGCAATAAAGCAAATAAACGCTAAAAATAAATAAACATAAAGCATAGCCTGCTTGGAAAAAACTCATTGCCCTGGCAAGTCCTGAAAAAAGATTTTCAATCAAAAAAACAATGCCATTATTGAAAATAATTCTAAATAAAGAAACACATCCTGAAGATAAAGCTGGTATAAGCATAATCATTTTATGTTTATTTTTATAATCTTCCAATAATCCTACCGATAAACGTAAAACCGTTTGTGATATCCCATAAGTTCCTATAATAATTCCAATAAATGACTCCCCTTCGCTACATTGATGTTATGTTACATCAATATCATTCACTACTATGAGAGTGTCTGACTCCTCATGATGTACCTATCACTTCGAATTACACTTATAGATAAGTACCTTGATATACACCAAGTAGTCATAAGGTCTGACAGGGTCATCGCTATTTCCTTAATATCATGCCAACAGACTTCACAATAGAAGGCCTATGTTATCGTCTAGTTCATTGATAACACAGTAAATAGACTTCCACATTTATCGCAATGTTGTCACACATTCTACTGCATATCCTTCACACACCGCCTTACGTTGATGCATTAGATTAGACTTTTCGAATAGCACTAGTGCGCACGATGTAGGACTTTCACCTACAGGATTTTTACATTCCATGAAGCATTTCAAGTTAATAGAGCCCTATCTTGAATAAGCATTTATAAGTAGAAAATGTCATGCCCCTGTTGACATAACATATAAGCGACTGCCTGTCGCACGAAAAGACAACCCATTTAATTAGGTTGTCTTTCAGTGCGAGATTTTCTCAATCATCCTATTAATTTTGAGATTTAATTAAAGATTCATATACAGTTCCTTTACAATCTTCTAAGGCTCTATTTTTATATTCCTTGCTTTTTGATTCATTACCCATATTTTTGTAGATAACTGATAATAAGAATTCGAGATAGGGAGTATCTGCATTGTTTTTAGTATATTCTACATCTTCTAGATCAGATTTTAATTCATCATAATACTTAATTCCACCACTAATTAAAGTATCATTGACCATATCCATCTGTCTATATAGGGCATGATCATTTGTAGTGCTAACCATTTCCAACAAACGATCAATCATAGATGCATTCTTCTTATCTACATATATATAGAATACTGATTTTGCGAGAGCAGACTTCTGCTTAGAATTCATAGGAACATGGTCCATTATATTGTTTACTTGAGTATCTATTTGTTTGTTATCATTTACTTTTAGATAAGCATTTAAAAGTAAATATTCCCTATTAAATAGAGGAATACATATCTTAGCTAGTTGAGTTGCTATTAAGTCTTCTATTGCCTTAATATCATTTTTTTGGAGTAATGTAAGATATATTTTTAGAAATTTCTTTCTAATGATCACTGGAATAATTCCAATAACAGCAATCACTATAACAGCAACTAACATAGCATTCATACTTTTATGCCCCTTTCTCAATCAACTTTATAATATCATTTAATTCATCAATAATTATATCTGCCTGGCTTTGATCCAAGCCAAACTTATCATCTTTTAAAGCCAATACCTTAATACCAGCTCTATTTGCAGCTAATATTCCTTTAGATGAATCCTCAATAATAATAGCTTCATCTTTATTCACATTCAATTCTTTGATTGTATATAAATATATTTCTGGATTGGGTTTACTTTCTTTGAATTGTTCACCACTTACTATAAGTGTGAAATACTTTCTTAAATCAGCTTGAGCTAATGCAGTATTAATAGCATTTAAACTTGAAGAGGACGCTAACGCAATTTTATAATGTTCACTTAAGCTTTCTAAAACAGAATAGATCTGTGGTCTAACGACTGCTTTATAATCACAATCAAATGAACGAAAATATTCTTGAAGCATATTTTTAAATGTAATGAAATCTGTTTTGTTGTTCCACATTGTGTATGCTTGTTCATAATATAATTTACTATCAATACCAATAAGAGGAATGCAATCACTTACTTGTATTTCTATATCATGCTGTTTAAAAAATCTTATCAAATCATTTATATACATGGTTTCACTATCAAAGATCACACCATCCATATCAAAAATAATCGCTTTAATCGTCTCCATCATAATTCACAAAATTCTCCGTTTTTGCAGCTGCGATAGCCTTAAATTCTTTTAATAATGGGTGTTGATAAATAGAGTGTAAGTCATTTGAAACAATAAAGCTTAATAATTGTACAAATGGTAGATATACAAGTGGACTTAATTCACTTGATACCGTATCACTCAAACTTAAAACATGATCATCACTCGATAATTGAGGGTTGTTTGAAATCAAATAAGCTCGATTTGTGACTTTTCGTGTAGCCTTATATACTTGTTCTACTCGTCGACTTGCACCATCGTTTCCATCAAAGAAAATCACATTGTATTGTGGCGTTAATTGAAGGTTTGGTCCATGGATATACTCTTCAATTTCATAGCAGCAACTTGGAATATGAATGGTTTCACCCATTTTTAATGCACTTTCAAGTGCTGTTCCATAATTAGCACCCGCTCCACAACTGTAAACCCAGGACATAGATGAGAAATTCTTATAATGTTGCTGAATAAAGTTTGTAGCCTGATCAATCATTTCTTCATTTAAATCAGCTGCTTTCTTTAATTCATCCAAATACTCAGTCTTTCCAGAATACGCAATTGCGAATAAATCTAAGAATAACGCAAGTGAAGAAACACCTTTTGTGACATAGCCAACTAATTCTTCACCAACACCATATTCAATCACAACATCCGCAACATCTTTTACATCGCTGTTTTTATTTCCTGTTAAACAAATAGCTCTACATTCTTTTTTCTTGGTGATTTTTAATGCTTCTATTGCATTTGTACTTAACCCACTCTGTGTAACCACTAAAACTAAGTCGTTCTCTTTAATGTCATTTTCATAATACGTAAATGTATATGGCGTAATGATTCTTACTTCTAAACCACTTACTTTTTCCACGAAACTTCTCGCACAATAACAAGCATTATGACTTGATCCAGAAGCAACAAGTAAAATACGTTTTATTTCTTTTTGTTGCACTTCTTTCATCAATGGATCAACTAGTGTAGTATATTGTTCAATATTTGTTCTTAATACGTCTGGTGTTTCTTTAACATAATCAAACATTGTTAATTTATTCATAATATACCTCCAATTATTAAGGTATAAGAGGTGGAATGAATCCACCCCTTATATTTTAGTATTCTAATCTTCTGTAATAACGACGGATTTCCATAGGGTGACGAGTTTCGATTTCCATATGAACATCGATTCTGTTGTTTACAGCATGCATTACATGGTGAGATAAGTGTTTACGATATTTTTCACTAATTCCTTTTAATTCGTAATCTTTAGAGTCGATGATTGTGTAGTTTTCACAAATTCTTGGAATAAAGTTAGCTACACGTTCAGATAATGGACGCTGAGCATCTTCACCAATATAGATAGTAACTGGAGTTTCTTTAGTTACGATTTCGAACATACCGTGGAAGAATTCATTTGATGTGATTGATTTAGTTTTTAACCATAACTGTTCTTCCCAATAGCACATCGCATATGAGTAAGTAGCACCCCACTGATTTCCAGCACCTACAAAGTAGTGCATTTCATCATTCCAATGTTTTTTAGCGAATTCAACAGCAAATGGTTCAGCTTTCTTTTCAACTTCTACTAAAGCTTCTGCTAAGTATTTGTCAAATTCAGCATACATATCTTCGTAGTCTTCTAATTCACCATTGTTGAACATGAAACGGTCAGCAACCATGAAGAACTTTAACTGTTCGTTAACTGGGTAAGAGATCTTGTAGTCTCCTAAATCTAATAAAATAGCTTCTTTAGCATCTACAAATGAAATAACTGTAGAACCAACTTCAGCTTTGATCTTTTTGATAGCATCAACTACTTCTTTAGTATTTCCAGTTACAGAAGAGATAATAACAACTGTATCTTTAGTAATACGTTTGTTTCCTGTAGTTAAGTATTCAGCAGCATTTTCTGCCCAAGTTTCAATGGCACTCATTTCTTTCATATGTACTGTAGCTTGCATTGCACTTGCCCAAGTACCACCAACACCTAACCAGCAGATGTTTGAATATCCACGTTCGCAGATTTCATCAACGATTTCGTTGATCTGAGGGCGTAGAGCTAATGCGCCATTTACGCTATCGATTTTTTCCTGTTCATTAAATTTAATCATTTCCATTTTCTTTTCCTCCATTTATTTTAAATTTATTAACAACCTAAGATACCAAAGAATGCTCCGACCAATCCGATCACAACACAGATTAACAACAATGTAGTTGTCTTAACATTTTTCTTTTTCAATAAGTAGTAAACTAGTAATGTGAATAATAACGGCATTAAACCAGGCATGATATTATTAAATACATCATTTAATGTAGTTGCTTCATTACCAGAACCAAACTTCAATGGGAAACTGATTGATACGTTTTCAGCAGTCATACCACCAACGACCATCAATCCTAAAACACTTGCTGCATAAGTAAGTTTTGCCATTAATCCATTCTGCTGGATCTTAGCCAAGAATCCACTACCTAATTTATAACCAGCATTCATTAAATAATAACGTAATCCCTGAGCTGGAAGGTTGAAGATTAATAAGAATAAGATAGGTCCTAAGATATTTCCTTGATTTGCTAATGATAGACCCACTCCAGTAGCGATAATACGTAATGTTCCCCAGATGAATGAATCACCAATACCAGCTAAAGGTCCCATTAATGAAACTTTTACACTGTTGATACTTTCTGTATCAAATTCAGGATCATTTGCGTTACTTTCTTCCATAGCAGCACTAATACCTAAGATTAATGTTGCCAATTGTGGAGTTGTATTGAAGAATTCCAAGTGACGCTTCATAGCTGCAACCTGGTCTTCTTTATTTGGATATAACTTTTTGATAACTGGTAACATACTATAGCAGTATGACATATTCATCTGTCTTTCATAATTCCAAGACCATTCCAAACCGAATGAACGCCAGAATACTTGATTTAATTCTTTTTTAGTTAATTTATTAGAAGTCGTCATCTTCATCCACTCCTCCTTCTATAGCTGTTTGAACCGAATTACTACGTAACTGAGTTAATACGATAGCAATGATAGCTCCAAAGATTGCAATCGCTGTTACTGGAACCTTTAGGTATACGCTTAATGCGAATCCTAAGAAGAAGAAACATGCAACGTCTTTGTCCATAATCATCATTAATAATAAACCGAACCCAATTGCAGGTAATAAGCCCATTGTAATTTGTAAACCATTTGAAATCCATTTAGGAATGACATTTAATAAAGCCTGTACAGCAGGTCCACCAGCATAGTAACCACATGCTACGATTACACCGATAATTAAGTTAACACCGAAGAATCCACCTAATAAGTGCATTCTAGCAACTCCAGCCATATTTCCCTCAGCTGCATATTTATCTGCTTTGTGAACAAACGGAGGTAAGATGAATACCATTCCAACGTTCTTTGCGATTAATACTAGTGAAGCAACTGGTAAACCTACAGTTAATGCGGTTTCTGGTCCAGCTCCTGTTGTAATTGTGAAAGCTGTTCCTAATACAGTTCCTGAAATCATTTCAGGTGGAATACTAGCACCGATTGAGAAAGCTCCCATAAATGCTAATTCTAATGTTGCACCTAAAGTAACACCTGTTTGAACATCACCAAGTACAATACCTGTTAAAGTACCCATAACCAATGGTCTTGACAGCAAACTTGTACCGAACAAATACTCAGCATTTCCAAGCATTGCTACCAAGCCAAGTAAAATTGCTTGTAGTAACATATTTCTCCTCCTATAAAACTTTTTCTACATTTACTGGATTATCTTCTGGAACCATCTGAATTGTTACATCCACACCTGATTCACATAATCCTTTTAAAATTGTTTCTTCTGCTTGTGTAATATTCATTGCTTTAGAAATATTACGAGTTTCAGCAGTTGCCTTAGTACCACCAAGATTTAATTTTTTAATGTTGCACTCTTTACATAATCTTTCAGCATCCTTAATAGATTCAACTACAGTCAATAATTTATATTTGTCTGTAACACCACTATTGATTGCATTTACTGCATCATCCATACTTTTAAAAACTAATTTCACACCTCTTGGCTTTGCCATCTTGATTGATGTTTTTCTTAAATCATCTTTCATAACTGCATCACACGCAATTAAGATACAATCTGCTTCAACTGCATTTTTCCAAGAAAAAGCAACTTGACCATGTAACAATCTGTGATCCACTCTTAATAATTTAATCATTTTCTTCTCCTCCTATTAGAAATCTTCATCATCTTCGCTTGTCATTCCACTCATAACAGTCATTCCATCTTTAGCTGCTTCGATCAAATCGTTCGCTTCTGCTAGTTCAAGTTTTCCGTTCAAGCCTTTCATTACTGCATCTAATACTAGTCCCATGTTCATTCCTGAAAAGACCAGTACATTATCTAATACTGCAAGTTTAGATAATGCTGTGTGAACACTTCCACCTTTAATATCACACAAGATTAAGATTTGTTCTTCACACTCTTTTGCTTCTTTCAAAACTTCTTGATAAAAGTCTTCAGGATTTTCTCCAGGAAGCAAGCTATATGTTTCTATATCCTTAGCTAAATCTCCAACAATCATAGAAACTGAATCTTTCATCCCTTTAGATAATCCTCCATGTGATGCAAGTATGATTTTTGCCATATTCTCTACACTCCTTTCTTTTTCATATAAGTTCAAGCTTCATGTCAGTTTATAGATTCTTTCGCTTAATCTGTACAACTAACTTCCACTTATACCCTAGCAAGCTTCGTGCCAATTTATAGATCTTTACGCTCAATCTGTACAACTAACTTCCACTTATATTTAAGCAAGCTTCGTGCCAATTTATAGATCAATACGTTCAATCTGCACAACTAACTTCCACTTATATTCAAGCAAGCTTTGTGCCAGTTTATAGATCTTTACGCTTGATCTGTACAACTAACTTCCACTTATACCTAAGCAAAAAGTGTGCCAATTAATAGCACACTAATCATTAATAATATAGTTGTATATATATTCTATTTCTTCATCTGGAATCTCAACGTTGTAGTATGTCTTAACTTCTTTCATTGAAATATTTACTTGATCTATAAATTCTTGATGCTTTTCTTTAAAGTCTTGATCAGTAAAGTTTGAAATAGCCTGTCTTGTAACTAATCTTTCTACAAGACAGCAGATATGAACATATAATCCAAAGCATGTTCTATTTTTAAATCTCTTATGTAAGATATTCTGTAGATGGTCAATTGCTTTCGCAACATGTTCAAGTAGTTTATCCGGATTTAATATAGTTAAGTTATTCATGACATTGGATAATGTGAAATTACGTAAGATATTCTTTTCAAATATCTCCATCTGTTCTTTTTTCATATACTTTCCAAAGTATATCTCTACCGCATTCTGACCTTCATTAATGATCAATTCCTGTATACCAATATACTTCATAGATTCAATGTTAGGATCAAGTGTTCCAATAACACATACAACCTCATAATCATTCATTAACTGGTCATAGACCTGTTTACGTATTAAAGCAGGATAATCATAAGTAATAATCTTTAGATTAGAATCTTCAGGTAAAGAATTGAATAAGATTTCTTTGATCTTATGCGCTGCACCTAATCCTGATGCACAAGAACAGATTACAATAGGTTCTTTGTTTTTCTTAAGTTCTACATGTGTTTTATAGATGTTTTCCTTAAGAATAGAATCAATGACTTCAGTCACTGTTTTATTGAATTTAATTCCCTGTCCTATTTCTAACGCACATTTAGTATTAATATTGTTTACTAAGGCAATATCCGCATTACTTGTATCTAATCCCTGATATATTTCTTCAAGAGAACCCATATCAACTAATAAATAAAGTTTTGAGATATTACCAACATGTGCAATGTAATCATTGATCTTTCTTGTAATAGTTTGTACATCCACATCTAATGGCATATCAATCGCATCAAATATATAACTATTCAACATTCTATTGGCTGCTTCTGCAATAGAACTAGCAGTTGAATAACCATGCGCAATAATAACCGCAATTGTGAGATCTTCACCAGAATGTGCAAAATACTTAATCATACAAATACAGATAATACATTCTACAAAGTCATCAATATCCTGATTCATATTATTCTTTAAGTAATGAGAAACATCCTGTCCTATTTCATATTCACGATGGAATTCAAGTTTAAGATATTTCTTTAAGTTCTTCACTTCATCATAATTCTCATTGATCCAGTTATTTGTCAGATATGTATTCTTAGAGAATTCTGAGATATATGTAGCGAGTGCTATCAACTCATTATGTGAAGTCCTAAAGCCATAATGTTCAGTGATATTATTAAATATCTTTTCTAGATAGTTAGTAAGATAATCAATTGAACCTGCACGATTATCATTAAAGATTAATTTTTCAAAATATCTATCTACAGTCTTCTGTGCATTTATCGCAAATGAAGTATCTCTCTTTATATTAATTAATGATTGATAAAAATCTTTAATGATACCCTGATCTGATACAGGAAGAAGTGTATTAAGAGACACAAGCTTATGCTTCTTCATAATCATAGAAGAGACATCTATACTATTTCTAATACTGTCAGGTAAATCATAAGCATGAATTTCTAACGTATCTGAATTACTTTTATATAATGCACTCACACAGCTTGCCTGAATCGTATTAGTCAGTTCACCAATATTACCTACAAATGTATGATTCAGTAACAACTCATAGACATTAGATGAAATAAGAATTGTTTTGTTGATACGCTTCTCTTCATTTTTTAAGAAGTTATACATGAGTTCTAGCTTTTCATTTTCTCCTCTTTGGGCAAGAGATGGAATTGTAAGAATAACAGGAATACGTCTAAGGAATGTTTTTAATAATGCTTTTTGTGGTATTTCTGTTGTTGCAAATATAATTCTACATTTTGATTTATACCACTTATTATTATCACCTACTAAGTGATAGATTCCCTGGTCCATATAAAGGAATAGTTTTTCTTGGCATTCCGCATTTAAACAATGCACTTCATCTAGGAATAATACACCACCATCCGCAAAATGTAATAAACCTAAGTTATCACTATCTGCACCTGTAAATGCGCCCTTCTTATAGCCAAATAGGTTTGCTGTGAGTAGTTCTGGGTTATTGGCATACTCTGAACAGTTCACCTGTACAAAATTCTTAGATGCATCAATTAAGCCTGTATCTACACAATATTCATACGTAAGTTTAGCCATAAATGATTTACCAGTACCAGTTGGTCCATAAAACAACATTGGTAATCCAACTGGTGGATATGCTACTGTTGCCTTAATCTTCTCAACAATCTGATACATACTTTCATTAGACCCAATAAGCTTTTCAAAGTTCTGTAACTCTGTCTGATTATTTAATTCAGCTTCCAATTCATCCAATGATTTGTATTCATCTGATGAAAGTTTCTTCTTATATTTACTTTCAAGAGAAGCTCTTGAAAGATATAAGATAGGACTTGCTTTAATTTTAATAAGTTTTTTCTCATTAAAAAGTTCATTTAATAATCTTATCACTTGATTTCTACCTAGTTTTAATTCTTTTGATAATTGGGTGGATTGACATTCATCATATGAATTTTGATCCATTTTTCCATTAATCAACAACATTATTTTTTCTTCCAATGAAATCACCTCATTATTCATCATAAAACAAATAAAACTTGTACGCAACAATAGTTATTCGGTATACTATTCAAGTAAATATCTAAACATTAATTGGCACGAATTTTGCTATATATTGATGAGAGGTGATGGACATGAAACAGAAAATGCAATATATTCAAACATTGAAACAAACTTTAAAATTGAATCAAAAACTATTAAAATCCTTAGATTTCTTGACTGACAACATTGATGATATCAACAAAGTAATACAGGATATACTAGAAACGAATCCTTTTTTAGAATTAAAATCATCAAAGAATTATGATAATCAGCAGTTTATTGAAAGTATTTCTAATAAACGTTCTTTAAAAGATGATCTCTATTATCAGTTATATGCCTATACACATCCTTATAATGAAGATGTAATGACATATCTGATTGAATCATTGGATGATAGTGGATTCTTATCTTATCCTCTTGATCAATATATGAGTGATCTTCATATCGATCAAGATATGCTTGATGCACATTTAGATATATTACGTTCATTTGAACCTAATGGTGTGGGTGCCTCTGATGCGATTGATTCTATTCTTATTCAGTTAAAAAATAATAATAAAACTAAAACCTATACACTATTTAGAGATTATCAAGATGTCATCTTAACTCAGAATTATTCACTTATTAAACAAACAACAGGATTAAATAAAGAAGAAATAGATCATTTATTCTATGAAATACGTTCTTGTAATCCATTCCCTTGTAATATGTATAACACGTCTCATGATGACTATGTATCTCCTGATATACTCATTGAAGTAGAGAATTCAGATATTACTATTACACCTATTAACCAACCTGCTCTCATGGTGAATGACACTCTATATGAAAAAGTAAAAAATGATGAGAATATGAAAGCTTATTTTAATGAGGCACATTTCTTAATGGAGAATATGACAAAGAGAAATCAAACTGTTCTTATTGTCGCAAATGCGTTAGTAAATATACAAAGTGGATATTTCTTATATGATGATGAATTATATCCATGTACTTTATCACAGCTTGCAAGTGAGACAGGATTCCATGAATCTACTATTTCACGTACTTTAAATAATAAGTACTATAGCTTTAATGGTGAGGCTTATCCTCTTAAAAAACTTCTTGTTTCTCAAACTGCTTCAGGAGATAGCAGTGATTCTATTAAAAAGGCTATTGTTGAGTTAGTAGATGATGAAGATAAAGAACATCCACTTTCAGATAATCAGATTCTCAAAAAACTAGAGGAATTAGAATTACATTGTTCACGTCGTGTTATTGTCAAGTATAGACAACAATTGAACATTCCTTCTTCTACTAAACGTAAGGTGCTTAAGAAAGTAGGCTAACCTATCACTAGGCTAGCCCCTTATCAAACCGTACGTGCACTATTAATGCATACGGCTTACCAATTTACTATTTATTTAATTTATGTACGGACTATCTTGATAAAGAATCGTCCATTTTCTTTAATCTCTTTTTTGTGTAGAATGCTATACCTAGTTCTTTGAATTTTTGAATGCGTTTTTCCATATCAACCTTATTTCTATGCATGTGACCTTCGAATACTTTGAGAACCTTGTAGACATTCAAATAATAGTTGATCTTACCAACGATGATAGGATTTATATCCTTTATCCATTCTTCTTTTGGCTTAGTCCATCTATAAGCCATATTGACCTTGATTTCTTCACCGGTCATTCTCATAGAATTGATACCAAATGTATAATTGATAAAAATCATTTTAAAAAGTCCCACAGGATTAATAGAACATCTGCCAAAATCACTATAAAGTGATTTTACTAACGGATAGATGAATTTCCAGTCTATCGTAGCTTCCAGTGTTCTAACCAAATGGTCTTGTGGTACTAAGTCATCTAAAGGTAAGCGTCAAATAAATAAGCGATTATAAATAATTGATGAATTCAATACAATAAGGATGTACTTAATAAGGAGGCGCATCTTTTTTGATAATTAGAGGAAAAGAAAAATGGAAGGAAGTTATCGAAGCACAGAAACAAAGTGGTTTGACAATTAAAAAGTATTGTAATGACAATCATATTTGTATTTCCAGCTTCTATAAACAAAAGGCTTTGATTCTTGAAGAAGAAAATACTTTTCTTCCTGTCATCATTGATAAAAGTAATGATGTTATTGATTTTGATATTGACCATCATCATATTTCCTGTTCCAAACAAAATCTCAAGATTTTATTGGAGAACCTGCTATGATTATCAATACCGATGAAATCAAAAATATTTATGTTGCCAAGCAGTTTTGTGACATAAGAAAACAAATTGATGGTCTTGCTTTGATTGCTGCATCTCAGTTCAGCATGAATGTCTTGGATCATAGCTTGTTTATTTTTACCAATGCTTCACGTAATAGAATCAAAATGCTTTATTATGAAGCCAATGGCTTCTGGCTTTTTACAAGAAGACTTGAAAATGGAAAATTCAAGTTTAAAAAGCATGAGGAATCAGGCGTTTTGATGATTACACCCCAACAGCTCAACTGGCTGATTGAAGGATTGGAATTTGAAAATAAAATTAGTGAGGATACTGTATCAAACTGTATTCTCATCTAATAATTTATGGTATAATCTTTCCTGTTTGAAGGATGTGATGACAATGAAAAAGGATAAAAGAATCAGACAGTTGGAAGCTGAACTTGAAGCAAAAAATACAGTCATAGAAAGTCTGAAACAGGAACTGAATTATGTTCGTGAACAGCTGGTTCTTTATAAAAAAACATTTTATGGATCAAGAAGCGAAAAGATCGAAATACCTGATCAACTGACACTCAACCTTTTCAATGAAGCTGAAACTGAATCAACAGTATTAAAAACAGAACCAGAACTGCAGGTAAGAGTTACATCACATTCAAGAAAGAAATCAAAGAAAAGAGGGATTGAAGATCTTCCTGAAACAGTTGTTGAACATGATTTGGAAGATAAAACAGATCCTCAAACAGGGAAGCCATTAAGACTGATTGGAACGAATGAAAGAAAAGAACTTGTCCATCATAAAGAATATTATGAAGTCATAAAACATATTCAATATGTTTACAGCGGGGAGTATGATGAAGAAATTGAAACAACACCAATGTACAAAGGTGATATGCCTAAAGCAGTCATACCTAAAAGTTTTGCTTCACCATCATTGCTCGCATCGATACTTGATAAAAAATACAATCTTTCTTTGCCATTATACAGATAGGAAAAGGCACTTGAACGCATAGGGATTACATTATCGAGGCAGACAATGTCCAACTGGATCATGAAACTCTATGATCTTTACTTTCAAGAATTTGTTGAGTACATGCATGATCAGCTTTTAAAATGTGAATATATCAATGCAGATGAAACAAAGCTGGAAGTATTAGAACTCAAAAAGAGTGAAGGAAAACAGGACTGTTAGATGTGGGTGTATAAAACAGGAAGAAGCGAAGAAAAGAAGATGGTGCTCTATCAGTTTGAAAACGACAGAAAATATGATAGAGCCAGCGATTATCTTGAAGGCTTTAATGGAGTAATTCAAAGTGATGGCTACCAGGCCTATGCAAATATAAAAGATATAAAAAAACATGGGATGTTTTGCTCATATTAGAAGAAAACTGGTAGAAGTAATGGATGTTGCGCCACATACACCAAAGAAATCACATTTGGATACGGCAATGACATATGCCATCAATAATGAAAAATATTTAAGATATTATATAGAAGATGGGCGAGTTGAAATAAGCAATAATTCAGCAGAAAGATGTTGTAAGAGCTTTGTCATTGGCAGAAAAAATTTTCTGTTTTCAAACAGCATCAATGGAGCCAAAGCAAGTGGAGCGGCGTACAGCATAATTGAAAGTGCAAAAATGAATGGCCTAAAACCGTATGAGTATATAGAATACATACTAACAAGAATGACAGGAAATAAGCTGACAACAGATTTACTTGAAAAAATCATGCCATGGTCAGAAGAATTACCAAAAAATCTATACAAAAACAAAAAGGCATAGAAATATGTTCTTTTGGTGCAACAATAAAACAAACAGGACATTTTCTTCATTATGAAGGCTTACTGTTTGTTTTTTTATTCTATGATTATAAATTGACGCTTACCGCCTTAATCATAGTATCCATATTCTGTGTCACTCATCAAATATTCATATTCAGATTCATGTTCTTCATCTCTACCCGCTTTATATTCATAGCTAAAAATAATGACTTTATTTTTATTTACAAACGTTCCATAAACAAATCCACCAGCTTTTTTATTATTTTTGTTTTTAAATTCATATCTATAGCCTGGTTTATCCGTATTATCTGATTGATAACTTCTCTTTTTGATGTTTTCTTCTGTATTATAATTTTGGTATATTTCATCTTTTAAAAATGTATAAGCTTCTTTTCTTGTAGACATAGTTTCAACATCTATGGCTTTTAATGTAATTCTATTATTTTTATCTAATTGATAACAATGATAATATTCATTCGAGTCACTACTTTGTTTATATTTTAATGGAAACATATATGATATATGATCTATTTCATAATGATTCATTTCTATTTTCTTTAAACCACATCCAGTAAGTAATACAACTAATAGTAATATAATAATCTTTTTCACTTTAATCACCTAGATCCTCTATATGTTGTAATAATTTTATTTTTTGTTACTACAATTTGATAGTCTTTATTTGTATAAGTATTTCCTTTTTTCTTAAATGATTTTATTGCTTGGTCATAGTTTTTGTAATGAATTTTATTTGTATCAAATTGATAAGTATAATCATCATTTAAAAATTGAATATAAGCATTATTTTCTCTTGTTTCATAATCAGTAAGTATAATAATAAATTTAAATACTCCATTTTTATAAATATCATTTTTAATAGTGATATTTCTTTCATAATAAATAATTTCTTGATTTTTTACTTTTTTTATACAGTTTGTAGTTTTAGTTTTAACCGCTTCACTTTCATAAAGATCATCTATTTTTTCATATGTTTCATATTGTTGGTTATTTTGATTCGTATTTATAAACAAACATAAAGTAAGCATTGCTATAAAAAAGTATCTCATTTGTTTTGTATTGAATTTTGGACTTAACTTTTGCAATATTCCAATAATTATAATAGGAATAAAAGTCATGTAAAAAACATTAGCACTTAATAAAGAAGTTAAAATAATATCTATTAAATAAATAATAGAAATGATAAAAATCAAATAATCTTTAATTCCATTTAATTTCTTTAATATCTTCAAATCCTTATCATGTTTTAAAGCATATAAAATTGAAAAATTTAAAATTGACGATAATAAAATACCTATAGCTAAAATAAAGACCATTAACAATATAAGGTATTTAGTAAATCCTTCATAATAAACAATTGGAAAACCAATTTCAAAGAAATCAGTTAAAAATAATTTCCCAATCCAAAATAAGAAACAAGCTAATATTGGATATACAAAGTATCTCATCTTTTTAAATTGTTTGATCTTATTATTTTTATCAAATACAAATTCTGTATTTAAATCTGGCGCATCTACATTTCTATTTTCTAACACTCTAAAATCAGGCAATGCATTTTCTACATCATGATATCCCATTTCCTTCAAAACTTCATTATATTCACTAGAGGATGGAGTGTAATCTATTTGATACTTATAAACATGTTCATCATGACTAAAACGATAATAATAGCCTATAAAATCTAAACGCCAACCTTTTTTAGACATCTTATTAAAATATTCTTGTAACTCTTCATCTAAATACAAACTATTTCTTAAAACATATTTGTGTTTCATTGTCTTATCCTCCCTTATTATTTGTATCTTGTAATAATTCTATTTTTTAATACTTTGATTACATATGTTCCATTGTCATATGTATTTCCTTTTTTATTAAAGGATTGAATAGCTTTTTCATAATGAACATATTGTGTTTTATTACTGTCCCATGAAACATTAGATTTTGTATTTACTGCTTTTTCAAAATTTTGATTATCTCTTGTATCATGTTCTGTTTTGATAATGATGTATTTAAAGATTTCATCTTTATACTTATCTTTTTTAATCAAGACATCTAATTGTGGATAGGTGCATGTTGTATCTTTTATATCTTTTTCATAATTTGTAATTTTTGTTTTAACAGTGCTACTTTCAAATAATGAATCATCCATTTGTACCTGAGGAAAAATAAGTCCACAAATAGCAATAGCTACAAAAGCAGCAATGGCACTGTTATATTTATTATTTTTAATAATACGTGATAAAACTACTCCTATAATACATGTAAGTAAAAGATAAACAATGACTTTTAAATCTAATGTTATAAATGATTTCAATAAGTAAAAAACACCACTTATTAATAACAAAATATAAAATAGAATACTTAAATGGTCTTTAATACTGTTTAGTTTCTTTAAGCTTTTTAAATCTTTATCATTTTTTAATGCATATAAAATAGAAAAATTTAAAATTGTCACAAATAAGAGTACAAATGATAAAATAATAAAAACAATACCCATCAACAATGAACCAAATCCTTCATAATAAAGAACAGGTTTACCTATCTCTACAATATCTTTTATAAAAATCTTACCTAACCAAAATAAGAAATAAGCTAAAATTGGATAAATAAAATAGCGAATCTTTTTAAATTGTTTCATTTTATTATTTTTATCAAAAACAAATTCTGTATTTAAATCAGGTGCATCAACATTTTCATTTTCTAAAACTCTAAAATCATCAAATGAATTTCTTACTTCGTGATACCCCATTTCCTTTAAAATATCTTGATATTCACTAGATATAGGGGTGTAATCTATTTGATACTTATAAACATGTTCATCTTTTACAAAGCGATAATAATAACTAACAAAATCTAAGCGCCAACCTTTTTTCGACATCTCATTAAAATAATCTTGTAATTCATCATCTAAATACAAACTATTTCTTAAAACGTATTTATACATAATCTTATCCTCCTATTTGATCTAATAATGAAATTTGTTTAAGCATCCTTTCTTTTTCTTTTTGTAATTTCTTTTTCCCTAGATTAGTTATTTGATAAATCTTTTTATTATTTTCTACTTTTACTAATTTGATATAACATTCTTTTTCAAACTTTGGTAATAAAGTATATAAGGAACCTGCTCCTACCGTAACTTCTCCATGCGTAATTTCAGTAATCTTATTCATAATTTCATAACCATGCATCGGTTGATGTAAAACAAGTAAGACATAATACATTTGTGGAGTCAGTACTTCCATTTCTCTTTTTGGCATCTATATCATCTCCTATATCGTTTAACGATACTTTCTTCACTTTTATTATATATCGTTAAACGATATATAGCAACAAAAAAAGAACACATGTTATCTCAACATGTGCCTTTTCTTTGTTTATATTAAGGGGAGGTTTTCTTTTACACCCTTATAATAATGAATCTATGTTAATTTATTGTGAACTTTTAGTTCTTCTTTTAATTTTTATAGGTTTGTTGACAACTTCATGACAATGTCTGCATCTTGGTTCATAATGATCCACTGCACCTACTAAAACAACAGGATCATCGAAAGATGCTGGCTTACCATCTACAAGTCTTTGTGTACGTGTAGCCGGTGAGCCGCATTTTGCACAAACAGCTGTAAGCTTTGTCACAAATTCTCCTTTTGTTAGAAGTTCAGGCATAACACCAAATGCTTCTCCTCTAAAGTCTTTGTCTAATCCTGCAACCATGACACGAACTCCTTTATCTGCAAGATATTCACATACATCAACAATTTTTTCATCAAAGAATTGCACTTCATCAATAGCAACAACTTGAACATCATCTGTTACTTTATCTAAGATTTCTTCAGGATCATCAATTGCATAACATGGTACTTTTCTACCTGAATGTGAAGCAATTTCTATTTCTGAATAACGATCATCTATTTTTGGTTTAAATACTAATATTTTTTGTTTAGCATAAGATAAAACATTAATTCTACGAATAAGTTCTTCTGTTTTACCAGCAAACATACATCCACATATAACTTCTATATATCCTTCTCGATATTGGTGATACATTCTTTCTTCTCCTAACCTCTTACATCTCTTACACCCGCACTACTTCCATCAGGACCAATAGGTGCTAAGTCTGTAAATCTACTAAAATTCTTTTCAAAAGCAAGGTTAACTTCACCTGTTGCTCCATTTCTGTGCTTAGCGATAATAATTTCTGTTAAACCATTATCTTCCTCTTCTTTACCTTCACTAGCTTTATAATATCCTTCTCGATAAATAAAGGTAACGATATCAGCATCTTGTTCGATGGCTCCTGATTCACGCAAGTCAGACATCATTGGACGTTTATTTGGTCTTTGTTCAACTGAACGTGATAACTGTGATAAAGCAATAACAGGAACATCTAATTCTCTGGCCAACATTTTTAATTGTCTTGAAATATCTGAGACTTCTTGTTGTCTTGATTCTCGATTATTGGAACTTCCAGTAATTAATTGAAGATAATCGATAACAATTAATTTTAAACCATGTTCTTGTTTTAATTTTCGACATTTAGCGACAATTTCATTGATTTTAACTCCTGGCGTATCATCTATATATAAATTACATTTACTGACTCTTTCAGCTGCCGCATAGTATTTATTTGCATTTGTTTTCAATATTTCACCTGTTCTCATGGTAGAACCTTCAATTCCACCCATGGAACAAATAATTCTTTGTACTAATTGACTCGCAGGCATTTCTAATGAAAAAATAGCTACTGGATCTTCTGATTTAAAAGCAACATTATGAGCAATATTTAAGGCAAAAGCTGTTTTCCCCATTGCTGGACGTGCCGCTAAAATAATCAAGTCTCCTTTTTGAAGTCCTGATGTTATTTTATCCAAATCTCTAAAATTTGTACGAATACCTGAAATATTACCATCAATACTTTGTAATTTATTTAAACGATCCGTTACTTCTCTAATAACTTTTTTTACATCGACGAATTCTCCGGCATTACGATCTCTCGTAATGGCCAACATTGTTTTTTCACTTTCATCAATAAAACCATCAATATCTTCAATATCTCCAAAAGCATTTTCAGCTATTTTTGTTGTTTCATTGATGATTTTTCTTAAAATCGATTTATTATGAATAATCTTTAAATAATATTCACTATGAGCTAAAGTTGGAACTGAATCACTTAATTGTCTTAAGTATTCTACTCCACCTACTTTATCTAATTGGCTATGATCTAATAGATAAGAAGTAATCGTTGTAACATCAACAGGTATATTTTGTCTCGAAAGTTCACTCATTGCATTGAATAATACTTTATGTGATTCTTCATAAAAATCTCTATCTTCACACTTATTCAAAATATCTTGGCAAGCTTCTTTTGATATAAGCATAGATCCCAGTAAAGAACGTTCTGCCTCTAAATCATGTGGGAAAACTCTTGGCATAAATCTCCCTCCTATTTTTCAGATAAGTGAACTCTAATAGTAGCGATAACTCCTTTGTATAGTTCAACTTTTAAGTTTGAATATCCTAATGCTCCAATTGGATGTGCATTGATAAATTTTCTTTTATCGACTCTAATATCATATTTTTCTCTTAATTGTTCAACGATATGTTTTGTTGAAACACTTCCAAATGTTTTACCATCTTTACCAGATTTTAAAACAAATTCTAATGTAATACCTTCAATTTTTTCTTTTAGTGCTTCCGCATTTTTCTTGTTTTCAATATCTTGTAATCTTGCTTCTTCTTTTTGTTGTTCTAAAATCTTTTTAGCACCTGCTGTTTCCTTAACAGCTAATTTATTTTTAATTAAGAAGTTTTGTCCATATCCATCAGATACATTGACAACATCCCCTTTTTTACCTACTTTTCTAACATCTTCTAATAAAACTACTTTCATCTTTTTTACCCTCTTTCATCCAAATATTGATCAATAGCTTCTTCTAACTTATCGATCGTTTCCTTAACAGTTTTTTCTTCAACCTGACAAGCAGCCATTGAAAAATGACCACCACCTCCAAGTTTTTCCATAATCAATTGTACATTAACCTCTGCCTTAGAACGAGCAGAAATAGCAATCTTATCCTTATCTACGCGTCCTGCAACAAATACTGCTTTAATTTCAGCAATATTTAATAACTCATTACCAACTTTCGCTAGTAGAGGTCTTGTATAAATTTCTTCTTCATTTCCATATGCTATTAGTATATCATTTCCAAAACGATATGCATTAGCTGAAATAGACATTTTTTCTTGTGTCGTTTTGTAATCATCTTGCAAGAACTCATAAGCTCTAGAAACATTCGCTTGTTTTTCTTTAAGCTTTGAAGCAATTTGAAAAGTACGTGATCCAACATGATTTCTAAAATAGTTTGTATCCACCAACATTCCCGCATACATAACAGTTGCTTCTGTTGGTAAAACTTCAATTTCAACTCTTTGATACTCAAATAATTCAACCACTAATTCTACAGTTGAAGAAGCAGCTGGTTCCAAATAAGTTAAAATTGGTGAATCAACAAAGTCTTCCCCTCGACGATGATGATCAATCACGACTATCTTTTCAGCCTTATCCAAAAGTTCTTCACTAATAGCCAATGCTGGCTTATGATTATCAACACAAATAAGTAATGTATCTTCATCAATTAAATCAATGGCTTTTGCAGGAGAAATAATTTTTCCTTTATATAAATCCTCTGCCATTAAACGACGTGCAATATTTCCTGTTTTTTCTTCTAAAGAATTTTCATCAACAATCACATAAGCATCCTTTTCAAATGCTTTAGCAAATTTAGCAACCGCTAAACTTGCTCCAAAAGAATCTAAATCAGATTGTTTATGTCCCATAATAAGGATATTTTGGCTTTGTTTTACTATACTTGCTAGTGTTTGTGAAATAACACGTGCTCTAACACGGTTCGCTTTTTCACTATTTTCACTATTTCCACCAAAATATCGAATTTCTTCATCTAATGTTTTTACTGCCACTTGATCTCCACCACGTGAATACGATAAAGAAATAGCACTAAAAGCAAGTTCATCTAATTCACGTAAAACTTTAGATCCTCTTCCTATTCCCATTGATAAAGACATCACGGCACCAATTGATTCCATCTTTTGTTTAAATTCATCTAAAATACAAAAACGAACTTCTACTTGTTTACGATAAATCCTTTCATTAAAAACAGCTAAATAACCATCTTCTTTATATCTTTTTAAGATAATTCCATTATCTTTGGCCCAATCAAAAATCATTTGTCTTGAAGTTGTTTCAATCATGACTGATTTTTGTTCATCTGCATATTCAATAGAATCATCATAATTATCAATTGTTAAATAGGCAACACATAATTGTTGATCATTATATTCCTTTTCAATCGTTGTTAAATCTGTTACATCTTTTAAAAATAATAAACGATTATTTCTAGAATTATAAACTTCATATTTTCTAGAATTAATATCTATTGTTCTAACATCTTCATCTTCAAAAAGTATTGCGAGTAAAGGTTGCCATTCAAGTAATTTCTTCCCTACGATACGAATACCAAGTTCATGTAATAAATCACTGACCCAAACAACATTTCTATTTTCATCATATTTAATAAGCCCTATTCCACCAAAAATCAAAGCATTCTTTGATTCATTATTTAATGCTTCTTTAACACTATAAGTTGTTTCACTAAACATATTATGGAGATAATAGAGAACAATGATACAAACAACATTTTTTATTAAAATATAAATCATTAAAGCTAAAGTAACACGATTTTGTAAAAACATATAAGTTAATAAAACTAATACAAATTCTATACCTAATAAAGCAACTATTGTATTTCTAAGTTGCATAAGCTTCTTAATCATGAAATACCCTCCTCTTTATTACCTTATATTATACATGAATTCATTTATTTCATCATCTTATTTTTATTCATTCGAAGGATAAATAGATTCGTGTAAACTTTAATAATATAAACTTCTGAAAATGATAAAACGATCCATAAAATAATAAACATTCCATTCTTTAAAAAATCACTTTCTAAAAAAGGAAAAACACCTACAATACTATAATAAATATCTTTTGCATCTGTAAAAGTATTTAAACCTAATAAAGAATTTAATAAAAATAAAACAATATAATTCTTCAACATACTATAAACTCTTAAAATCCATTTACCATCAATCTTCTTTTTTATACAATAAATATATAAAATACCTAATGGTAAAGTAAAAAAAGAATACAAAGTAAAAAATAGTTCACCTGTTAAAAATAAAATAAACGTACTTGTAAACAAGACAAGAACAGCCATCTTTTCATTAAACTTAAACGTATAATAAGCTAACGCAACTGTCATTAGATAAATAAAAATAATATCAAACATCGTTCCTGTATAAACATTTACAACTGATAACACTCCAAAAAGAGCTGCCATAAATGCTCCTGTTACAATTTGTTTTGTCTTTTCTCTATTCATTTCATCACCGTGATTATCATACAACTTTATCGCTTATCTGTCACTTATATAAAGAAAAAAGAGATTCCTTAGAATCTCTAGTCGTGAACTACTCCGACTTACACTTCGTTTAGAAGTCGGAGCTTCTTGCTTCAACCA
>OLVR01000397.1_pt1 | contig 59648 bp, 85 predicted proteins | sample 1673261 | NCBI WGS metagenome assembly OLVR01 (sample SAMEA3178938, study PRJEB25190) | human gut metagenome | biome: human gut; feature: human-associated habitat; material: faeces | place: Austria | collected 2013 | reverse complement strand
TTCCTGTTCAGTTCCGACGGATTCTGCAAAGGACGTGTTGCCCGCAAAATAGATTCGGTCGGAATCTTCCCTGTCAAAAGGTTATACATGGTAGCACCGAGCGAATAGATATCCGGACAGGGTGAAAAACTTTGTGTTCCTTCGTTATCGTATTGTTCGATCGAGGCAAATCCTTTTGATAAGGTAAGCATGGTCGTACTTGTTTCCTGTTGCTCGATGTCATATCGCTTGCTCACACCGAAATCAATCAGACGTGCTTTCCCTGACGAGTCAATCAGGATATTGCTGGGTTTGATATCCAAGTGAAGAATGTTCTTTTCATGTACAAACTGGAGTGCTTCTCCTATCTGGCGAACATATCTGAGGACTTTCGGTTCCGGCAATATGCCTTCCCTGTCCATCATATATTTGAGTGAACAACCGGGAATATATTCCATGGCAATATAAGCCGTGCCGTTTTCTTCGAAAACTTCCAGCACATTCACTATATGAGGATGGTGAACTTCAGAAAGAATTTTGGCTTCCTTGATAAGTTTCTCTTTGAATTTATCGAAAAGAACCCTTCCTGTCTCGGAATGCACCTTGACAGCAAATGATTCTGCTTCCCTGTAACAATAGTCTTTAAAGAAGTATTCTTTTATGCAAATAGGCACCTCTGTCTGTACGGTTCCTAACGATCCCTTCACCTCCGTATACCAGACGCCTTTGTATGTTATACCAAAGCCGCCCTGACCGATTACATGAGTGATCCGATATTTTCCATTCTGAAGAACATGTCCGTTTGGCAAATTCATAACTATACTATGCGCAATTCTATTAGTCTGCCAAAATTACGTTATTTATATAAAAGAATAAAGGAATGAAAGAATATTTTGTTTAATTCCTGCGGAATCTAACACATTTTGTATAGGTATGATATAAAAAGAAAAGTTATCGTGTGTTTTCCCGCTACAAGCGGACATGATTGCGTTTTTAATCTCTTCCGGACCACCTAAATGCTTGAATATATCCGAAAGCTCATCATTGTTAAGACGTTCGAGTACACCATCCGAACACATGAACAAAAAATCACCAGCCTTGATATCATCCAAAAGTACGACATCAGCCTCTGTCGGACGGTCCGTCCCTTGGATAGCCCGTATGATCACATTCCGCTGTGGGTGATGTGCAACCTCTTCATGGGTGATTTTTCCTAATTTCACTAACGAATTAACCAATGAATGATCTTCAGTCTGGAACAAGATTTCTCCTTTCCGGAAATGGTAAATCCGACTGTCCCCCACATGCGCCAAGGTTATGCCGGTCGTACCTACAAAGGTCATGGTCAAGGTGGTTGCCATTCCTTTGGCTTCCGGATGAATTGCTACATAGTCATCAAAACGTGCTTCGGTATAACGAATCGCTTTATTTATAAAATCTGCGTTCGGCTCACCTTTACGAAAAGTTGAGAAAAAAGTCTGGAAAGACTCGCAAGCCAATGAACTTGCAATCTCCCCTTTTTCAGCCCCCCCGACACCATCACATACCAAAAATAAGTTTTGATTGGAATTTGCCGTTTCCGGCAAAGGAAAGATAGAATCTTCATTATTCAATCTGCCTCCTTTTTCACTGACTGCCCAGGGGTTGCCGATCGTTATATTCATAGCATAGACTATTTTTATTCATTAAATCGGAGAACTGTGCGACCAATAATAATTTCATCATTATTATTGAGTACGACAATCTCTCCATTCTCTAAGTAATTGCTATTATATAACGTATGATTTTTACTATTATTGTCAGAAAGATAATGTTTATAGCCTCCTTTGGCATCTTTTTTTACCTCGATCCGGATATGTTCTCGGCTCATTGATTTATCAGCCGTCACAATACCGATCGTAGCAGTAGATGCCTTGGATTTTCGTCCGATGATATAGACACCTTCCTGAAGAGGGAAAGTTTGCTCCGGCGTATCAGCATTTGCAATTACAGAGAGATGTCCGGTCGTCATACGAAAAGGCTGTATCAGAACCGTTTCCGATTCAGATGCGACACTTCCTTTCTCCATAGATAGCAAAGAGACTGGAATCGGTTGTCTGCACTTCGGGCATTTGAAAGAGGTGATATCGAGGGGAATTTTCCCCTCGTCTACCTTTAACCCAACATGGCAATGTGGACATTTAACGGAAATCATAAAATGAACGATATATCAGATCCGTCAATATCGGTTGAATATGTATCCAGCATATCTGCGTCGGACAACATAATAGTGTCATCGGATAATGTAATAAAATCAGAAACATCAATACTTTCGTCAATCATTACAACATCCGACAAGTCGTTTTCCCCGTCCACACCCACAATAACAGCGTCGGTCAGTATAGCATCGTCGCTGTCTAAAGTCACGAATGTGTAATCCTCTTCTTGCATAAAATGTTATAATTAAATTTTCTGGAAACAAAAGTAGGGAAACGAGCTGACATCCAAGCACAAAATAGTTCCTTATAATCAAATGTTTGGGTTTACTGTACGAAAGTATTACTTTTAGTATATGAAACAGATTCTTATTCGCTCACCCATTTAGCTTTACAAGAAGGCATCGGGCATTGTTTTCTATTGCGCAATGATTCCCAGGGTATTTCACCCAAAAACGTTCCGCATTTGGGGCAAACATAATCGATTTTGAATTGATTGGTCAGATCTTGCAGCAACTGTGGGATCTTGGCCGACTGTTTCGCACCCAGGTAGATACCGACGGTCGGAGCACAGATCGTAATAAACAGACTCAATCCGAACAGTTCCGGACTTCCTTTCCCTAGGAAACCGATCACAACCCCCACTACACCGGGAAGAGCAAATGGAAGAGACTGGAATAATCTGGTCTTAAATTGATTAGAAGATTGTATCTTAACCTTTGCTTGAATGTAATTATCGTAAACTTGCTTCAGCGCAGCAAACTCTTCGCTGTAATCGTTGTTGGACTTCAAGGCTTCGGAAATGTTTAACACATAATTATCTCCCAGCTTGATCGTATCGCTGGGAGTAACATGCTTCTTAACGATCTGGGCACCATTGACAAATGTTCCGTTTGTCGATCCCAAATCTTCAAGTAGCCAACATCCCCCCTCTTCACGGATCAGCTTTGCATGATACCGGCTTACATGAGGGTCGTTTACTACAAAATCATTATCGCTAGCTTTTCCAATTCTGATGATCATTCTGTAACAACTTTTGGTTCTTCAGGTTTTCCCATTTCCTTTTCGAGCGTATCTTTCAATACCTTCAAGGGATCCTTGGATATCACCAACTCCCTCGGTTTTCCATCCTGCGTTAGCAATAATAGCTTCTGCTTGGGTAAATTTATCTGCAAGATGTGATTTTTATTAATGATATGGCTTTTACCTACACGCATCAGGATTGTGTTACAACCTGCGACTTGTTTCTCCAATATTTCTTCAATTTTTCCTATGTTGATTGCAAATGTGAATTGAATTCCGTTAGATAAAAGTAGTTTAGTGTAATTTCTATCTGCTTCAAAATAGAGGATCTGCCCTATTTTGATACGCAATAATTCATCTCTCGTCTTAATTATTAAATATCGCTCCATACGTAGATATTGTTTATTCGTTCATCATCAAAAAACAAATGTACATTATTTTGTGATTTCTTCGGTACTTTTTTTCATAAATTATTCTCGAAAATCATCGGATACTACGATAAAATAAGAATTCCATACCCATGAAACTTTTGTTTCACAGGCATGGAACTTTATTTTCATAGTCATGGAACTCCAATTTCACTATTATGAAATCGAACATTCATAACCGGATCAGTCTTCTATAGCAGCCTGCGCCGCTGAAACTTGTAGTTGATATTCAGATATATACAAAATACAGCAAAACATAGTAAAAACATAAGCTATAAAAAGAGAACACTCTTGTATCTTTCTTTTGTTACTATTTCTACTTCGCAGACTTACCATAAAGCGACTTTTCTGTCTTACGGTCACAAAAGTAACGTATTGTTTCCATACTGGTGAATATTTTAACTACTTCTTTCAACTTTAATCCGTATCTCCCTATTTCCCCTCTCCTATTATACATTCTCTCCATATCTTCCGTTACTGTGGCAGATTGGCCTCTTTTGATAAAGAATATGGATTACACTGATCCTGCAAAGACCTCCTTTGCTTTGGGTAAGGTGATAAACTTACTTTTACTATTGAAATATAGGAACAAAAAAATAGAAAGATTTATTAAGTCTAATCTACAAGTGCCTAACATAATGTATATTATTTTTGTATATTAAACTTTTTTGTTGCGTTGTGATACTTGTTGGAGTTGTATCACAACGCAAATATAATATCCAAATATGGATATTTGCTTATTTATATTGTTAAAATAAGCAATATATTGCTATTTGGAATAATTCTAAATAAGCATAAGCATGGAAATTGATGTTAAACAGAGACTTAGAGATGCAATAAAGTCACAAGGAGAAAGCATTAGCTCCGTTAGTAAATTAATAGGAGCAAAACAAAACACGCTTTCAAGACAAATAAATACGGACGCTCCTATTCCATTAAGCAATATATTGCTTATTATTGATGCATTGGGATTAAGTCCATCTTGGCTCCTCGCCGGAGAAGGCGATATGTTGAAATCAGATGTTCCGACCGCCATTCCAGACTCATCAGGCATTCCGCTATACCGTACAGAGGCCGCAGCAGGTTTTGGAAATGAAAATTTCAATATTACAGAAAAGGATATTGAAGCCAGATATAAGATAAAGGAACTTGAAGCAGCTTCATTTATGCTTCATGTTAGAGGGGATAGTATGACTCCTACCTATAATAATGGAGATGTTATTGCGGTGCAAGTAGTAAGAGATAATCGCAATATCCAATGGGGAAAGCCGCATTTAGTCAGCTCCAAAACCGACGGATTACTTATAAAGAGAATCTACGATGATGATGGAGATATTATTGCCGTTAGCGACAATGCAACATATCGTCCTATTCATATTCGTAAAGACGATATCACCGGTATTGCAATAGTAAAGGGATTTGTTAGGTTTGAAAATTATTAAAAACATAATAGGAAGAAATTTGAAAAAATATGTGGACATTAGCTTTATCATTAATGGAAGGGATAGCAATGAGTGTTCTTATCTTTTTCGTAATATACATCGGTATGAAAATGGAAGGCGAGTTTGAGCGGTTGAGTGTTCGAGATGATTTGTTATCGTGGATAGCTTGTTGCTCTCCTTGTTGTACTATATTGGTCATGGGTATGAATGACCTAATTTGTAATCATAATGTTGTTGCCTTTTTAGCTATTATGTCATTTGTAGCTCCAATTATCATAGCGGATCAGTTCTCGAAAAAGAAAAAGGAGGTAGAGAAAGCTCAAAATCGTATCAACGAATTGGAACAAATCATTCGTCGACAAGATAAAGAAATTAGTGAGATGAAAACAAGAAACGGTCGATTGTAAAATAAATATGTGGGAAAGATAAATACATACCTATCTATAGGTTTACTTCAAGTAAAGATAAATTTTTTGGAAAAACAAACTAAATATAAACGACATGAGAAAAATCTTAGTTATTATTTCTATTCTATTTGTATGTATATTTATTTCTTTTGCAAAAGAAATAAATAGAACATTTTACGGATTAACCTTTCACACAAGTTACAAAATAGTGAGATGGCATTTAGAAAAAGAAAAACACAATGTATTGGAAGAAGATCAAAGTATTGTTATGTATGATAATGTTCGTATTGGAGGTTTCAACTTTGACAATGCTACTCTATCTTTTTATAACGATTTATGGAAATCTGTAGTATATTCATCTGGACATATTAATAAAGATCAAGCCATTGACAAATTTAATACGATAAAAAATGCGTTAACATTAAAATACGACATGTATGTACTAAAAGAAGATACTGATATTATAATATTTGAAGATGACAGAACGGGCATAATATTATACTGGGAATATGGTGAATCAAGGGGAGGAAAAATGTTCTATTATGTTACATTATCATATTATGATAAGAACCTATCAGATAAACAGTTTCAAAAAGAACAAGATGAGTTATAAATAGGACCAAACCACAATTACACCTTATGGGCAAAATATTATAGATGAATCATTTAACAAATCTTGAATAAATTCATATGAACACAAAAATTAAACAGACATTAAAGTTACTTTTAGTTGTAACTTTATTGGTATCCTTGACTGGAGCCGCTCAAGTGGCAAATGTATATATTTGCACTGGTAGATACGCTAAAGTGTACCATTCCAACAAGAACTGCAAAGGACTGGATAATTGTAAAGGGGAAGTTAAGTTGGTTTCTTTGGAAACGGCTAAACAACAAGGTAAACGAGCTTGTAAACTGTGCTATAAAAAATAGAGAGAATCCCCCATCACCAAGTTTAGATGCTTAGCGATGGGGAATTCTGGGTTATGGAATTTAAATTCAATCCTTCCCCCAATTTTGTTTTATCCAGTCAAACATATTTTTGGGTTGAGTTGGTCCAAAGCCGGCCCACGTGTCTCTATCTCCATCCAATTCAATAACCATAACTCGATTTTCAGAATAAAGCTTACATATTTTGTCTCTAAGTATTGATGCTGTCATTTGACCAGAACTATCTACCAACAGCCACATATTACTAATCCAATGCCACCACCCCAATTTATTATCTTTTATAAATTGTATAAAATGCATCTCCTTTTCTTTGGGGATGTTGTCGCTATAACAAACTACAAATCTTTTTTTCATATTCCATCCTCCTTTGATAGTCGAGAGTTACATTCGTTTGGTTGACGATTATTAGATAATGGTGCAATTCCAGTCACATCATCACCCATAATTCCTTTTTCAATAGCCAGTTTTTGAATAGTAAATTTTTCACTTCTTAATGAATCTCTATCATTTATCAAACAATATATGTAAACAAAAAAGAATACAGCAACTCCTAAGCAAAAAATAACAGCCAGCATTATAGTTAACCAAATAGGCGATCCAAATTTTAGTAATGTCAAAATACCTCCAATTATTAGTGCTAAGAACCATGTCAAAGGTTTCAATATTGTGGATTTTGATCCGCTTGCATCTGAACGTGAAAGAAGTTCTCTAATACCTGTTATGGACATAACGATTATTATTTAATGCAGCAAAGATGGTTAAAATCTTTAATATAACAAATCCCTGAATACAAAATTCAATTTACCTGGGATTGATAGAAAGAAGTTCATTCCGATTATAAAAGAAGCAAAAAAAATCCATCACCAAGTTTATTAGATGCTTAGCGATGGGGGAAATCCAGATTGTAGCCCCTGAGTGTAAATAAAGTGTTCGATAATTTGCGAATATTTGCAAAAAAGGTAACTTTGCACAAAGGAACGGAAAGATATGATTATTGAATTTGACAAGGACTATTTGCGTGAACTCTATACAGAAGGTAGAACGAACGACAAAAAGCACCGCTACCAGCCAGAAGTGATAAGAGGTTATCAAAAGGCAGTTTTTGTGCTTTCTTCCGCAAATACCATTACCGACTTGTTCCGAAACAATGCACTCAATTACGAGGTTTTGAAAGGGGATAAGAAAGGTATTTCATCCGTGCGGATAAATCGGCAATACCGACTTGAATTTACCGTTAGGGATGTTATGAATGAGCAAATAGTAACAGTCTGCCGTTTGCTGGATATTAGTAATCATTACAAATAGTTGTGGATATGGAAACAAAAAAAACTTACGCACCGCACGAGCTACAACCGTCCACCCCGATACATCCGGGAGAAATACTGAAAGACGAGTTAGAATCACGTGGAATGTCGCAAAGGAAATTTGCGGCTGTAATTGGTGTTTCTTATTCCGTGCTTAACGAGGTGATAAACGGCAAACGCCCGATAACCACCGAATACGCATTGAAGATTGAGGCGGCAACCGGAATACCTGCTTACATATGGGTGAATATGCAATCCAATTACGACATGCAGACCGCTCGGCGTGACAGTAAGCTGTCTGCGATATTGGATAACATACGCAAGGCTGTTGCTGTTTTGTAACGTTTACGCAAGTTTTCTTTTAAGGCATATTTTAAAGGCGGCGAATTTATTTTCGTCGCCTTTTTTATTACATAAAAGTTTAACTTCAACCCTAACCCAAGCGCATTCATTATCCGATAAAATGTACCTACACTTGGATTAAATGTTTCAATATAATACAACCTGTTCGGGTCTTATTTGCGTTTCTTTCCTGATGTAGATAATATACATTATGTTAGCGACAAAGCAAAAGCGGAGAAAAAAGACAGTCATTGACGGAATAGTAATGCGCCCTGTCTGGACTGAAACATTTAAGAATTTCAAGGTTGGTGAATCAAAGACATTCTACCGACCGGACCTAACCACAACCCAGGCCCGTGTCATAGCTGCAAGGCTGAACACTTCCACAAACATGAAATTTTCTGTCTCTACTGGAGAATTGGAAGAATACTGTATTGTAAAACGGGAGGCGTGAGTTATTGTCTCTCAGATGATAACAATTACAAAGTTAAGCAATCCCAGCAGAGGGTAGTGCCTCCGCTGGGAACAAAAAAAACAAACAACCCTATGAACGCAGAAATAACATTCTTCGAGAAATCGGTCACCTACGACAAGTTTGTGACGGATATAGCCGCCCGTCTCGCTTCATTCATGAAAGAGGACAAAGACGATCCGGAATATATCTCACAGCGGAGAGCGGAAAGAATATACGGACAGGCAAACGTACTCCGCTGGAGAAGATCAGGAGCTATCAAACCAATAATAAGACCGGGTAAGATAGAATATCCAACGGCCCAACTGAAAGAGTTAAGCCGTGTAGACGAGATATTCATCAGATGGCAATTGAGCAAAAAGAAAAAATAAACCAACCGTCGGAGTTTTCCGATATCCGCTCCTTTAGCTCAGACAGGTCAGAGCAGATCACTCATAATGATAAGGTCGCCGGTTCAAGTCCGGCAGGGAGCACCGATATAGACGTTCTTTAACATTGTGGATTAAATCCTGCCTTCCAGTAAATAGGCTTTTGCTTGGGCTGGTAGACGGGTCGTTTCAATCGATCAGCAACAAACTGTATGAGGTTATCGCTTCCGGTGTTGTTTAACCGGTGTTGTCGATGTGAGGTTGTGACGCGTAACGTTCATCTTTCAGATGATCCCTTTCGGTGTTACTCGGTCATGGAGTTGGTCAACCGTCGTTACGAATAAGATATATCCCGGACATGAAGGCGCTACGCTGCTGATTGGATCGGCCTCCGGGAACGAATTAAAAAACGTGATTATGAAAGTACTTATTCAAAAAGAAGTAAAGACAAAACGCTTACGTGAAGTAAGAATCGGGGAAACCTTTAAAAAAGAAATGCACATTGCAGAACAGGTAACAACCCTTTATATCATAGGAATCCCCGTTTTCCGGAAGAAAGAATTATTCAGCGATTAATTCCCTGATCTGATCAAGACTTTGATCTACATACAAAACAGCAGTAGCATCCGATCTTGAATAGGCAAAATGCACAACAGAACCAGACAAGTCGCTTCTTTCGACATAAGAAATAGAATTAACATTCACGATAAATTTGTCTTTCCCAGAATTTAGTTCAATAAACTTGCTCATTTTCTTAATTTTTTTGATTTGACACTACAAAGTTAAGAAAACCCGGTACAAAGGCGCGAAGCTGTCGATCGGATCGGCTGCCGGGGACAAATTTTTACTCAACTAATTCTTTAATTTTTATTGTTTACAGCTAACGAAGTTGGCAAAACCAACTTATCCGTATCCTCTTGCGACAAGCCGATACGGTTTCTTTTTTGACTCTTTTTATTTCCATACTATATAACTCGTGGCAATCCCTATCCGGGTATCCTTGCGGTGGTTGGTTAAGAAGACCGTATTGCCACATAACAAACATTGATATGAAAGAAATATTTATTCCGCCTTAGAGATGGTTGGGCGGCCAAATAAACAAGGTGAAAATTTTAATTATATCAACGTGTCTCGCCTAAAAAGCTCACCTGGGTTTACACGCGGATCGAGTCCGCGATTGGCCTCAGTTATTTTTTATTGGTTTAGAATAAGTAGTAATATCGCCGTATCGGCCTGTGACAGGTAGATACGGTTTCCTTTTTGAAACAAATTTAAAAATCAACGATATGGAAACAGAAAACAAAATCATCTTTGTGATGGCCTTGCTTATGGCAATAGGCAGTGGTGTCGGGATGTTCTACAACTATTCCCTTGTTCTCTTCTTTGCATGTGGCCTTTCCTTATTATATGCAATACATAAGGAGGAACGGAAATGAAGGAGATCTACATCAAGAACCCGGACGGCGATCTTTGCTACGACGGAGAAGAAACCAATGATCCAGAATTCGACGAAATGTTGGAAGATTGGAGGTTTGAAATGAACACGTACAACTATTAAAACATAGCAAATGAAAACAAAAGAAGACTTGCAGGCGATGAGCCACGGAGAGCTCGTTGAATACGCATTGGAAGCACAGAATAACATAATTATTGCATGTGACTATCAAAGAAAATGCATAAGGCTGGAGGAGATCCTTTCCGCCATCGGCATCGTATATGAGGCTTACAAAAACGAACAACATTAAAAACAGTATAATAATGGAACAACAGATTCAAACAACAGAACTGCAGATTACCCAGGCAAAACAAGCTGCCGAATTTGCACTTACTCCGGTCGGACAGATGGTGAAACAGTTCGAGGTCATGCAACGCATGGCAAAGATGTACACGGAAAGCACAATCGTACCAGAAGCCTATAAAGGCAATGTTGGCAACTGTGTGATTGCGATTGATATGGCAACACGTATGGGCGTGAATTCGCTGATGGTCATGCAAAACCTTTACATTGTCAAGGGCAACCCCTCATGGTCGAGCAAATTCCTTATTGCTACCATCAACATGAGTGGTAAATATTCATCCCTACGATACCGAAAACGAAGTCTCGGTAAGGTCGGAAAGATCAAATATAACGAAACGGTTTGGGATAATGTTGCTAAGCGTAATACCATAGTGGTAAAAGAGTTTGACGGTACAGATGTTGACAACATTGAATGTATTGCCTACGCAACTGAACTTTCTACAGGGGAGACACTTGAATCCGATCCTATAACGATTGAAACGGCAATTAAGGAAGGATGGTATACAAAAACCGGTAGCAAGTGGGTTACAATGCCAAGCCTTATGCTTACTTATCGTGCTGCTGCATTCTGGCAACGTATGTACTGTCCTGAAATCAGCATGGGATTCTTGACTAAAGAAGAAGCTGACGACATACAGGATGTCGAATATGAAGAAATCAAGCCAAAAAACAAGCTGGCCGATCTGGCAAGCAAAGCAGCCGTCCAAAAAAAAATGGAAGAACAGCAACCATACCCGGTTGAAAAAGCAGAGACGGATAGTAAACAACCCTCACAAAAAACCCTGTTATGATTGATAATGCAGCACAGCATACGATAGCTTGGTTCCGCGCCCGTCATGGGAATATCACAGGCAGCAATGTCGGCTTACTAATGAAAAGCGGGCGCACGGACATCTTTTCTGAAACAGGGAAAAGCTACATATATCAAATAGCATCAGAAAGGGCAATGAATCCGGCTATCGTTAATGACGATAGCCAGTTTGCCGAATATCTCAAGCAAACGGAAGTGACCAGCAAGGCGATACGATGGGGCAACGAACAAGAGGCGGATGCTCGCAACCTGTATGCCGAAATATCCGGTCTGCATATTGTGGAGGTCGGTTCGTGCAAACATCCTACCATTCCACATTTTGCCAGCAGTCCAGACGGTTTTTACTACGACGAGAACACCGGCATAAAGTCCTGTCTGGAAATAAAATGTCCCAACCAGGCAACATTCATGCGCTACAAGAACGAGATTTATGACAACGCATCCCTATTAAGCGTAAAATATGAATACTTCTACCAGTGCATGGCACACATGATGTGTACAGGGGCGAAAGAGGTATATTTCATTGCCTATAATCCATATCAATCCGATCCGATACACATCGTCCGTATCCTGCCGGATGAAAAAATATTCGCGGAGATGGAGAGGCGTATACGCCTTGCTAACGATATGATAGATAAAATAATTAATTGAAATGGAAACTAACTATCAGAAAAATACACCTGACAATTTTGGGCAAATAAGATGGCTTGACAAATACATGGAAGGTCATAAAGGATTCATTGCCGGAGGATGTTTTAAGAATATCCTTTCCGGAGAAAGAGTAAAAGATATTGATATTTTCTTTGAAAGCGAAGACGATTTTCAGGAAGCTGTTGATTTGTTCAATGATGAAAAACATCAGAAAGAAGGATGGAAATTTAAGTACAGGAATGAGAAGGTATGTGCGTTCCAGAAAGAGGGAGAAAAGGTATGGGTAGAGTTCATAGAGTCAGAGTTCGGAAAGCCAGAAGCGATTCTCAGGAGCTTCGACTTTACTGTAGCAAAAATGGCTTACTACAAGGAGCCTAAATACGAAGAAGAGGAATACGAAGAAGAGGAAGATGATTATTTTCCATTCTCATCTGCAAGTATAGTAGCATACGAGTACAAACTACTCTACCATGAGAAATTCTTCGAACATCTTCATATGAAGAGACTGGTCATTGATGAAAATATTCCTTTTCCAGTAAGCACATGGGAACGCTCATATCGGTATAAAGGATATGGTTACAATATGTGCCGGGAAACCAAGAAAAAACTTTTAGAAGCTATTCAGAAAACGGATTTAGATTCTGCCGATTTATTCATGTATAATAATGGTGGATGGGACTAATAAAAAATATAGAGAAATGAACACACAATTAGCAATCAAAGAAAGCGATCTTGAACTGGTCGTTAGTGAAAAAACATTAGGTAGCCTTACTACTAATGCGATCCAAATCAGAGACATGGTAAAATCAACTCTTCCCATGTACGATATATCTAACTATAACGATGACAATATCGACCAAGCGAAGAGAGATAAAGCTGCTCTCAACAAGGCGGCCAAACTTCTCAACTCAAAACGTCTTGAAATCGAAAAGGAATTTATGAAACCTTTCGGGGAGTTCAAGGAAGTTGTGGCTGAAACCGTAAAATTGATTGGCGAATGCTCTGCCAAGATTGACACGGTAGTCAAGCAGAACGAACAGCAGTATAAAGACAAGAAACTTGCCGTTATCCGTTCCTACTTCGACGATGGAAATACGACTCTGATCGACTTTCGGAAAATCTTCAAGCAGGAATGGCTTAACAAGTCCACAAGCATGAAAGCGGTACAAGCAGACATTGAAACGGTTTTCGCTAAGGTTGACGAAGATCTTGAAACGCTTAAAGGCTTTGGCGGTGATGATTTTGACGTACTTCGCACATACTATATGGACACGATGAACATTGGCAATACCATCCAGTATGCTAATCGTCTGAAGGAACAACGCGAACGTGCCCAAGCAGCAGAAGAAGCACGTATCAAAGCTGAACAGGAACGAAAAGAACAGGAAGAAGCACGTAAGAAAGTAGAAGCAGAACAACCCAAAGTTAGCCAACCCAATCCTTTTAATACGGCTAATCAAAGGATGAATGGGCAACCTTCTTTTATGGATCAGCCTAAAGAACAGCCTGTGCCGGCACAGCCGGAACTTCTAACTCGTGCCTTCAAGGTCACAACAACCCGTGAAAATATTATCGCTCTCGGCAACTTCATGAACGAACACGGCATTGACTTCGACAAGATAGAGGTTCCATGACTTGAGGATGAAGACAGGATAAGTAAAACAGACGTTAAAACAATCATAGGTCTGCTCAGTCGGTCGCAAGTACTAATAGACGCCAACTGCTCTAAGCCGGTCGATCTGGATGTAGCCCGCAGATGCAGGAAGATGGCCCGTAAATTAGAAAGGAGCTTGAAATGAATGATTACGAATACATTCCGGATTGGAAAGTCTGGGAATAGTCGAATAGTATGTTTTGCATGGTATTAGTTTAGGTTAGTTTCCCCTTGCCGTCCGTGAGGATATGCAGAGGGGAGTTTTGGGACGAAAGGGAGTGATTGCGTAAGCCATAGTGTCAGGTCGGTTCGATTCCGCCCCGTCCCACAAAAGATGTTGAATTAAAAATTATTATAGAAATGTTTGGTATTTGTGATTTGAATAGTATCTTTGTGGTGTTCACGCCAAGAACAAGACATATTAGCTTGAGTAAATGGGTATATTTTTATGCTCATTTGAAAGCGTATATCACAAAGATATAAGGCTGTCACTCCCATTGGATACCCACTGCTCATGCTGTGTGTACTGTTCTTGGCGGAACGGGAGGCGACAGCCTTTCTTCATTCTATACTCAAATACTTGTCCTAAAATGCCAAGAACAGGAAGTATTAGAGCGAACGTGAATAATAGTAATGTTCAATCTACGCCCAACAGTGCGAAAACTGTATCTTATCAAAAGTTTGAAATAGAAAAGAACGCCAAAAACAAGGCTTACTACTTCATCTTATCCAACGGACTTTTTGAAGCATTTGCAGAGTTCTGCAAAAACTATCATTCAAGCAGCCCTCACAAGGATTGTTTTGATTGTCTATTGTCAAATTTTTAATCATATTTTCTTATGGAAGAAATCTGGAAAGATATATCCGGATATGAAGGACTATATCAAGTTTCTAATATGGGCAGAGTTAGGTCCAAGAAAAGGATATTTGAAAATAAGGGAACCGGAAAATATAAAAGAAATACCAGAATTTTATTATGTAGCAAACATAATAAAGGATATCTAACAGTGACACTATTTAAGAATGGGAGATATAAACGTTTTCTTATTCATAGATTAGTAGCTAAGGCATTCCTGCCTCATGATATTTTCAGAAATCAGGTAAATCATATTGATGGAAATAAGACAAATAACAATATATCAAATATAGAATGGTGCAGCTCTTCTGAAAACCAGACACACAGAAGAGATATTTTAAAAAAGAAATTTGCGACTGGTAAACCTGTTATTCAGATTGATAATAAAGGGGATATTATAAGACAATTTGAATCAATATTGCAGGCTGCTAAATTAACAGGAATAAAACACCAGAACATATCTAGAGTATGCAATGGAAAATACAGACAAGCAGGAGGTTTTAGGTGGAAATTTTTAAAAAACATATAATTATGACAAGTACATATTTTGAATGTAAAGTCTCCTATGAAAAGATAATGGAGGACGGAAAGCAAAAGAAAGTGACGGAGCCCTATTTGGTTGATGCCTTGTCGTTTACAGAAGCAGAGGCTCGTATCATCGAAGAATTAACCCCTTTTATCAGCGGTGAGTTTGTGATAAAAGACATCAAACGGGCAAAGTTGTCCGAGATATTCTTCAATGAGAATGGCGACCGCTTCTATAAGATCAAAGTCTACTTCATTACGCTTGATGAGAAAAGCGGAGCTGAAAAGAAAACAGCTGCACAGATGCTGACACAAGCCTCCAATTTGAAAGAAGCTATCGAAGTGCTGGAAAAAGGAATGAAGGGCACTTTGGCCGATTACGAAATTGCTTCTGTCACCGAAACCGCACTCATGGATATATTCCCGTATGATGCCGAAGATGACAAAAATACTGATAAAACAGCCGACGCCAACAATCCATCCGTTCGCAAATTCTTCCAGTCCCTACCTGAAGGGTGTAAGACGGAAATCACCGTATCGGGAAAGAAGATCATCGTAGACAAGACCGGACGTGACACGGTTGTAACACCTTCTGGTGAAGGATGAGAAAGGAAACAGCTCGATGGATTTTGGATACGACATACCGGACTATGAACCGGATGAATACGATAATTACGATTACGAATGAGACATATAGAAGATCAATTACAAAAGTCAATAGTCAGATGGTTCGATTTGCAATATGCGAACCTCAGACACTTGCTGATACACGTTCCTAACGGAGGCTATCGCAATGCAGTCGAGGCGGCGAAGTTTAAACAAATGGGTGTCAGAGCCGGGGTCCCGGACCTCATTTTGCTATATCCAAATAAAGAACACCCGTTTATGGGGATCGAGTTGAAGGCCGGCAAAAACAGGCAATCCGTACACCAGAAGGAATACGAAGCTGAGTTTGGTCGGATCGGCGCCAAATATGTCGTTGTCCGTTCGATCGGCGAATTTATGAAAGTTGTGAATGAGTACTTAAACAACGTATGACGATGGAGAAAGAGATAAAAGAAATAAGCGATTATCTAAACACCACCTGCTCGAACAATCCGGCGGAAATACAAGAGCGCATATCCGTCATCATGGTCTACATGATGCGTACCGGCGAAATGCTCGCAGAGGCAAAAAAAATACTCCGGAAGAAAAAGTCTGACGAGATACAGAACACGATTATCCGAATAGCGAAAGAAAATTGCCTATCGGCCAAAGTGCAGAATGCCTTGCTGGACAGTATCGCGGAAGACGAATGCTATCTGGTCGATCGACTGGACCGACTCAATGCTTCTTGCACGCATCAACTGGATTCGCTTCGAAGCCTGCTTAGTTACGAGAAGGAATCGCTTAGATTGAATAAGACTGGATATTGATTATGAATAGATAATTAAAGTTTAAATAGTTGATTTTCATGAATTTAAATTAGTTACAAGCTATATTAATGAGTATCTTTATATCATTAACAACAAACTGGATAACAATGGATAAATCAAGATATGGCTAAAGCGAAAACAGGATTATCTTTCTATTCTATGGATTCCGACAGATTCCAGGACATCCGGATAAAGCGATTGAAAAAAGATTGCGGATGTGATGGTTTTGCCGTTTACGAATATATACTCAATGAGATCTACCGGGTAAGAGGCTGTGTCCTCGTGTGGGACGAAAGTACTGCCTTTGATGTAGCCGAATACTGGGGATTGAAGGAAACAAAGGTGAATGAGATAGTACGCTACTGTTGTGTTGTGGGTCTTTTCAGCAAGGAACTGCTCTCTAATGGGAGTGTACTTACTTCACCATCCATTCAATCAAGATACATTGATATGTGTATCCGGGCGAAGCGGAAAGGCATAATAATTCCGGAAGAATACGACATTATTCCGGAAGAATCGCGAAAAATACTGGAAGAATATCGAAAAACTCAGGAAGATTGCCGTAAAGTAAAGAATAGTAAAGTAAAAGAAACTCTCTCTATCGAGAGAGAAAAGAAAAGCGAGCCTTCCGGCTCTTTCTCCCACCCGGACCATCCGGGATTTCACCCTGAAAAAGTGGACAAACCACTGGATGAATGCAAAGCGTTCGTATGCGCTGATTCCGCATGGCTTGAAATAATCCACAGGCAGCAATATATCGGCATGAACGAGATTCACGCCTATCTGGAAGAGTTTTTCCGTGAGCTGTCATGCCGGAACGTGAGAATGAAATCGCCGGAAGATGCGGAAAGCCATTTCGCATCATGGCTAAGTATCAAACTTGAAAACCTAAGAAAAAATGCAGGGAATAGGAGGAATCATACATCCGCCGGTCCAAAACGCTACGGGGAGCCTTAAGATCGATCTCGATCCGTACAAACGGTGGTTCCTGCATGTAGCCGAGCAGGTGACAAAGGGAACATTCCGCATAGATGAGCGCAACAGGGACTTAGTAAACGACCTGTTCCTGTACTTCCACCTCCAGGAAGGGCGGCTTGACAGGAGAAAGGGCATCTGGCTGGAAGGCCCTGTAGGTACAGGCAAAAGCACATTGATGCAAGTGTTCAGCCAATATTTCAAGAGCCTTAGGATGGGGTTCAGGGTCTATATATGCAGCCAAGTGACAACGGATTACTCGCTAACAGGTGATCTTAGCCGGTATCTGGATAACGCAGGATGGTCATCATCCGGACCAGTGCCAATGTGTTTTGACGAACTTGGCAGAGAGCCGATTCCGACCAAGTATTATGGCACGGAACTAAACGTCATGCAGCATATCCTGCACATCCGATACAGCTATTGGCAGACTACTGGATTAAAAACTTTTGTCACAACCAATGCTGACGGGGATGAAATAGAACGCTTGTATGGCGATTTTATCCGTGACAGGAGGAAGGAAATGTTTAACATCATTCCCGTAACAGGGGATAGTCGAAGGTAATAGAATTATGAAAATCAATGTATTCAGGACCCAATGCAAGATCGGATCAAAAGTCTTGTACAAGGGAAAAGTAAGAGTTATTGCGGACATAGACCGGAGGACGAACAGCATCTCGTTTTCCGGCTACAGATGGATAAGATGCACAGAAGCGAAGCTACTGCCATGAAACAATACAACAGTTGGGATGAAATAGACAAGGACACCGGCGGTCTTGTTACGAGTCTGACATATATCGTCCTATTCGTCAATGACCAAGTGTATAATTTCGAAATGCAGCTTTCCGATCACATCAAGGGATGCGGACTTTATCGCCAAAAGGTCAAAATGCTGGTCAACAGCATGGACCGCCAAATGGCCGCATACAATAGGCAAATATGCAGAACCGCAGGTGTAAACGCGGAAGCCATGGCCCTCATTACGCAGAGCATGGAGGACGATATCAAGCCTCATATAGATCGCTATGGATTTACCGTCAGCCAGGCATTGCATAATGCCGGATGCCATGAAGATTTGAATAAAGCTCTTTCCATTTGCTCTACAGTGGACATGTTATGCCAGACATCCCAAATTACCATCCGGGATTTCTTTACCGCCATAAGCAAATATGCCCCACTGGCTTACAATCCCCTTCGGTATCTCACCATGGATAAGATGCTGCACTTTGCAAGGGAACTTACAGAGGTACTTACCCCCAAAGAGATACATGTGAATTTGAATGAGTTGCCAGAAATTGCAAACGCTTTTCAGGCCATAGCAAACAATATGCTTAGGGCGGAAGTATTTGAAAAAGCGTTTGAATCATGCGAAAAATGACAAAAAAAGATGAAATATGAAAGATTGGATAGAAGAAGAAATAAAGCGCCTCGAAAAGGAGCGCGACAGGAATTTGGCAATACACTGTGACTATGTGGCCGCTAAATATCAAAGGATGATTGATAAGATTAAGATCAAGAAAGAAGATAAAAATTAAAAAATAGCGAATCATGATAACGAAAGAACAAGTTAAAGAAATATTGACAAAAAATCCGGCAGGAATTACAAAAGAAGAGTTGAAATTTGTTTTTGGCATATTCTGCTTATCAATCAAAGAATATGAAAAATCAGAACATAATCTTTGGTTTGAAGTACATTTCGAACGCATATACATCGCTCAAATTCGATATGGTATAAAAGGTGGGATGTTTTTTAGTAACGAATATGTAAATATAGGAGATGGATGTCATGGAGTAACAATGGGAACAGTGAATAATACAGCCGATCTATTAAAAATATTCATCAATATGTTTTACGACAATTTATTGAAACAAGCCAACTATGCTCCTTTATATAACGAAGAGACATCTCAATTCGAATCCCTTGAACAAGCTCAAGAATATTTGGAATATGTTCAATCTATACTGTAAAATTTAAAAAATTATGAACAGCAACGCACATGAATATAAGGTCAATGCCACCAAAGTAGCATTGCATCTGCTACGAGAGCCCGACATATTCGAAACGAATATGAAATTGTTTTGCGCTAAAGATCTTGAAGATGCTTTTATAGCCGGTGCCCAATGGCAACTACAGCAATTAGGACATCCCGATCCTCCCGGAGAACAAGGAGCGCACGGTACTATAATCATCAAGGAAGTGATGAAAGAAAAGGCTATCGAAGCCTTTAATGAAGCGATGATTTATTTCGAATCACCGGACTGCCCGACAGCGGAAGAAGCCTTGAAGCATTTTATCGCTTGCCTGGATCAGGGACTAGACAGTGGTTGTTCGGAAAAACCGAACGACCAGATATGTGGAGATTGTGACGCTTACTTCGAATGTCAGATGGCCGGTGCCGAGCAGAACGATGCTGCCTGCTCTGGGTTTGATGATAGTGTGTTAAGTCAAACAAACGAAAAAGACTATGAGGCGAAGCGATGAATGGTGCTGCATGAATTGAACAGAGGTGATTGTTCAATAGGTGATAATCCTTTCAACCTTCTAAATTATTGCGCGAATTATTCTGACGAAAATGATGCTAGTGATTCCTATTCAACCGAAGATTTAGAAGACTGGTAAAATAGCTCAAATCACGAAAAATATTAATTTAACAAAAGAAAAAATGGAAAGAGATGATATTGAAAAAGCAGCAACCCAACATGCTAATATGATAGGTTGGGATCATGATCCGGAGGAAACAAGAGGACTGTTTGCCTATTCATTCGAGAAAGGTGCAAAATGGCGCATCAACTCGGTGTGGCACAAACCATGTGACATAGCTGAACCGGGAAAGGATTGTTTGGTTGAACACATGGATGGAGACGGAAATGTCTGCATTTGTATTGATTGGCGTTCTGAATATGAATGGATAAAAGCTTGCCATTACGACAAGATTTTGCGTTGGGCCTACATCGAAGACTTACTACCTAATACGGAGGAATGAATATGAATAAAATAGAAAAACTTATAGAGAAAAAGAGTGTCCTGGAAGAGAGATTGTATAAAGAAGAGCGCAGAGAAATTGAAATGTTGAATAGAAGAGGTTTTGGATATGCGATGCGACATGTCAAAATTGGTTTCTCTACACGAAAATCAGATGCTCTCAAAGAACGCATTAGAATTATCAGTGAACAAATTAACGAATTAAAGAAGTTAAATGAAAGCGATAACAATTAAACAGCCGTGGGCAAGCCTGATTGTGTCCGGGCTGAAAGATATAGAAAACAGGACTTGGAACTGTCCTAAGAAATACTTAGGTAAGAGGGTGCTGATTCATGCAGCAAAGACCTCAGTTAAGGAGGGATGGAGCGCACTTAACGGAATGCAAATAAAGAAAGTTTCCAAACACAAGGACAAACTTTACGGAGATAATGAAGATTTGCCGAAAGGTGCCATCATCGGCAGTGTCGAGATAGTCGATTGCATTCAGAATCACCCCTCACCGTGGGCCGAAAAGGGCGTGTGGAACTGGGTGCTGGCTAACCCTATTTTATTCCCCGAACCAATACCGGCTAAAGGCAAGTTATCTTTCTGGGAATATGATAAAATTTTAGAGCCTGTGTCTGATGGCGATCATAAAATTTGCATGTGCCGTATATGCGTGGATGAAAAAGTTCAGGTGATGAGTATGGGGAATTATTTTGTATGTAAATATTGCGGTGGACGCTGGTATAAGTAAATCTATAACAAAATGGAATTGAACATTATGGATAAAACGAAATGTATCACTTTCGATCCGGTAGCACAAGAAGCATTGCCGGATCATATTAAGGCTAAAATGAAAGCAGATCGAGATAAAGCCAAATTAGAGGCATATCATAAGCAATGCCCTTGCTGGAACAGTCACAACGATAGTTGCTATGATGATAATTGCCCTTGTGATAGAGATTGTGAGTATATGAAAAGTATCAATTTAAAAATAAAAGATTTGAACGAAAGTGAAAGAAAAAGAAATCAAACAGAGACTTCTTGATGAGATATCCGGATGGTTTTGCGAATCTTATTGTTTGTATTACGGCGACAAAGACTATTGCAACACTTGTCCTATCAAGGAAGAAAAGTACTGGCTTGTACGTCCCAAACCTACCGGGGCAGAGAAACGGATAAAAGAAATCCAGTTCTGTGATAACTGCGTACATTTCTGCCCGATAGAAGAAGGAGAGGAAAACAAACCCAACGAGGAACTATGCAAGTTTAAACGTCCGTTGCGCTTTCGTCTTGGAATAGATGACTATACCGGTGATGACACCGGATTCTTTTGTCCGGGATGTAAAAACTTCAAAAAGAAATTTAGCCTATGATACCCTACAAAACCAGCCGGGATTACTCCCGACTAAAACAACTACTTGATGAAGGAATGGGAATCGTGTGCTTCTCATTGAAAAGTCGGGAATGTGCGCTTGCGAAAAAGCAAACATTCTGCGATGGACAAATGTTCGCCTACTACTTCGGCCGTTTCCATATCTTCAACCATGATTTAGAAATAGCTACATTCGAGAAATTTTGTGATCTATACAACGTCGAGTTTATTGAACCGAATAAACAGATTTAAAGAATCCTTATAAATATACGAATTTACAGTAGACACATCAGCCTCCTTAGCCGGCAGACTTTCTCGTTGAAGTTGACCGGCTCGAAGTCAAGGGAGTCAACCAGGCGGTCAATCTCGCGTCTGGCTGACTCCCTCTTTAATTTTCTTATTTCTTTTTTATTCGCTTTACACATAGCTTTTCCCGTTTATGTTTGCGGCAGTCACATATAAACAACTGCACATCCTCGTACAACATCCTACCTAAATAACCGGCCAAATACGCTACTTCTTCACCTCCTATAGGCATTTTAAATGCCGTAGCTATATGATCCTCCAAATGGCGGCATTCGTGCTTTAGGGAGTTTAAAAACTCTTCCGGGGACGAAGTCTTGCTTATGACCATTACAGATTTCCGTAGCTTGTAATTGGAGTACGTGACACCGGTATCAAGTTTGCATGACACCAAATTATTGTAAGCCTCTCTTGCCTTGTCTTTCGGACAATCTATTGATTTCAACAAACCTATGACCTCTTCCGTATAATAGCAGGTGACACGATAAAATATATGCACCTGCCAATCGTACTTCTTTATGTATAGGTCTCTTCTTATCATATTTACATCATTTCATCCCAAATAATAGGCGTTCCAGAACCGATGCAATCAGCGTAGAAACGAGTAAATACAATACCATCGTAAGCGTCCGGATCGTCGCAAACGTTCTTCACGTATAAAGCAGCATATTGATCATGGGGAATGGAGGAACCAAGAAAATCAGCCTTGCACATATTGGCTACATACACATAGTCATAGCCGCCTTTCTTCTTTACATCGACGTTATATTTTTTAAGCATTTCGTCGATCTGCTCTTTTGTCCAGGGCTGTACCTTTATTTTCTTGCCAGTTCCATCTTCTTTTTCCATCATGGAAATAGCCCAATCACACATAGCCTTAGAAAAATGCCAGCCATATGCGCTTAAATAAGCTTTCATCCCCGAAGGAAAATCATCGTACATATCTAATCTCATATCTTTACTTTTTAAGAAGGGGCACAATGTCCCCTTCTGATTTAACGTCTGCGTCTGCGGTATTCCCCGGCATACCGTCCGGTTCCTCTCACGCCGCGCCTTTCACCGAAACCTTCTCCACCGCGTCTCCACATATCGCGGAATTCATCGTCGTCGTCATCGTCATCGTCTCGGAATCCCATACCGCCTTCCATTGCTTTTCTCTTGCCTTCCTTGCAACCAAGTTTATAGGCTTCTTCTATCGCTTCCATCAAGTCTTCATCTTCATAAGCATCGAACTCTCTGAAAAGCTCTTCAAGTTTTCTATTTGATCCCATAATTATTATTTTTTAGTTGTTTCCTTAACTCCAAGCTGTTGCATCAATTGCTTGTTTAGCTCCATAAGTTCAGACATGTTCTTGCTCATATCAGACATCTGGGCCTTAAGGGTGTTGATTTCCTGTTCTTGACGTTGCTTTTCTGCAAATTCAGGATTGATCATTGTCAACATCTCATCGCAGGATGCTATCACGCTGAGGTCATAGTCCCGACTGTTAACCCTATCCAATCTTTTTTGTTTTATCATGGATATTTCATTGTTCATCGCATCGCGGGAACATGAGACAACAAGATTCCCGTTTTGCCCAAAGTCGGCTATATCACTACCGGAGGGAAGATTCTGAAACGTCGTGTTCTGACCATTAATATTAGCCACGACATCTACGACCATCTCCATCTGAGGTATCTGCCCCATAGGAGCGGGCATAGGATATTTAGGCTTGGGTGCAGAAACGCTTACCACAGAACCAATCTCTATGAAATGTTTGGCTTCCTTATGAAGAATATACAACTGATTATTTACTCGAAGATTCTGAAACATGATTGTTTGATTTTAAAGGAGTGTGGTTTTTGCAATTTTTACAACAACCACAGAACTCCATGTTAATTACTACTTGCTTCGCAAAGAAGCCGTTTCTGCTGTAGGAGCCGGAGTAGTTGTCGGTCTATATCCACCATTAACAAGATACAATTCGTTCGTGTATTTGTTGTAATGGATCTCATAGATACCCGGACCGGCAAGGTTCTCTACTCGCACAGGCACATCGCCGTAAGCCATCAACGGTCTCGTGTCCCCGTTCGTCCCTATCAGAATGGGCAGTGTTGCTGTTGTTCCAGCCGGGATAGCTTGACGGATATTGACATAGAAACCGCCTACATAATCCCGGTTACGAAACGCATGGTTCGGAAGCTCTAATGTCACGTTCTCCGTCCCTACCGTCACAGCCACCGTTGGCAAGGTGTTAAAGTTTGCCCTGCCAAGTGAAGGGAACGGAAAAGGAAATCCTGTAAAAAAGTTAGGCCACATAATTACCTCCTTTCTTACCCGGATCAACCCCAGTAGTTATTGCAACCACATCCGTAACCGCCGCGTCCATAAGCCGCGTCACCGGCATAAGCACCGAAAGCGGCCGCACGATAGGTTTCCGGGTTATACACCTGCAACTGTGGATAAGGAACGGATACCGTTGGAGGCATCTTGCACTTGATACCGTCTACATCACTTTGCAATGCCTGCAAGCCGGCTACCAACGGCGCGATCTGCTGACCGAAGTTGCTCAAGATTGTCGCATTCTGATTACGCTGAGAGATTTCCCCCTCCAAAACTGCAATTCTTGCATCCCTTGCAGCAAGGGCTTCCTGCTGACGGCGTGCCTCTGCGGCATCCATCTTGGCTACAATAGCCTGGAATCCTTCACGGTAAGCGTCCGACAAAGAACGAGTATTCCCTTCCATTGTACGTGTAAGCGTATTCATGTTTTCGCAACTTGCTAAGCGACTTTCATATCCCTGCCGTTCAATCGCAGTCTGTGTTTTGCAGCAACAATCGGCTAATAGAGCAAGGATAGATTGATTGCCCTGCATAATTGCAGTAATGATACTGTTGGTATTCTGTCCCATCTGATTGCCTAGACCGCATATAGCCTGAGATACAGAGTTAATACCAGCAAGGATTTGGTCTGAAGATAAATTCAACGCCTGGGCAAGTGATGCGATGTCCACACCGTTACGATTAAGCATTTGCATAATCATGTCTCTTCCTTCATTGGCACCCTGATTGTTGTTTCCGCCTCCAAAACCGAAGTTGCCGTTGCCAAAGATGGCAGCAATCACAATCAACGCAATAATGTCCTGAAAACCGCCGTTGTTCCCGAAGAAACCACCGTTACCGCCTCCACCGTTCATTAATCCCATGAGGTAACCTGTGTCAATACCCCTGTTCTGTAAAGACGGAAGGATTGATGCAAGTAAGCCGTTACTCGTTCCACCTGCCCCGTCTTGATTAAATACATAAGTTTTTTCCATTGTATTTTAAATCTTAGTTACGGTCAATATCAACCGCATCGCAAATGTCGCAAAACAGTAATTGTATTGAATGGTAGAATGTTGTAGGATTGTTGTAAAGTTGTTGTTAAACTGTCTGATTTTTTTACTTGTTCCCTTATCTTTTCTGTATTAGCCTCCTATAAAAACTATGCAATGTTAATTAATAACAAATATGTTATAAACAACACGGATACCATTGTCTTATTATAACAAATATGTTATCTTTGCATTGTAAACAAATGCTCTTTGATATGAAAACAACAGAGTTCTTGAAGAAAGCTGCTAAAATAGGATGCTACTTCGTGAGCCATGGCAAAGAACACGATGTATGGTACAGCCCAAAGACGGGTAAATACTTCCGGGTTTGGCGACATGGGTCTAAAGAAGTAAAAGGCGGAACATTGAACAGCATGATGAAAGATGCGGGTCTTAAATGACCCGCAAATTTGTTTACACAATAAATAAACAGCCTATGAAAACAACAGCTATTGTAGAAATGTGGGACGATAAGACTATAAGTATTTATGTTCCCGAATTTGATGGATTCAGTTTAAATGGACAAGGTAAAACGGTTGACGAAGCAAAGGCATCTTTGAGATTAGCAATAGAGGATTACAAAACCATGTTGACTGAGATCGGTAAAGATGTGCCTGATACGTTACGTGGTATTGATTTTGAATATAAATATGATATCGCGTCATTCTTTGAATGTTTCAAATTCATAAGCGTGTCTACCTTTGCGAAATATGCCGGCATCAATCCATCACTGATGCGCCAGTATAAACAGCGGATCGCTTTCGCTTCTGAGGCCCAAAAGGCTAAAATAGAACAAGCGATTCATAAGGCAGGGAAAGAATTGATTTCTGTGCAACTTTAATTTGGCATTTGTTTACACAAGTCCTCTCTGGAGGCATATTTAAAAAGCGGTGAGATTGTTTTTTCACCGCTTTTTCTTTGCAGTTTCAGAAAAAAGGCGTATGTTTGCGGTGTCTAAATTTTCAAAGCGGTACGTTACCGCTGGCTTATGTCAGCGTTTTTTGTGCCCATACATATACGATATTGTTATATAATAATATAACTGCGCCGTGTCGTGGAGTAGAAATACCCACGGAGTTTTGCTTTGAAGACTTAGACAACACGTAGCGCAGTTTTTTTTATGTCTAAAAAATATTCTTCAATATTTTGCCATATCACTATTTTTTCTTTCCTTTGCAATGCTAAACAATTATAAGAGTGGGCAACTCTTATGTAATCCGTAAGGGTTATTTTTATGCCCAATACATATTAGATATATTGTTATATATAAGATATAGCACACGAACGGTGGGGTAACAGAAATGTCCCCAAAATTAATCTTATGATTGTTTAGCAGCCGTGAACGTGTGCTTTTTTTATTTTTATGCTAAACAATCAAATTTTATCCAAAGAGAGTAGCGAAAGCGAAATCAAAGCGTATTTTAACGCAGTATTAAAGTTGTCACAATCAGCCAACGAGTTCCCCGTAAATCTTGATGAGGTGTGGCCTCTTGTTTATTCTGAAAAGAGCAAGGCTGTCCGCGCATTAAGAGATAATTTTATTGAGGATGTTGATTTTATCACCATAGCCCAAAATGGCGAAGGTGGTAGATTTGCTTCAACAGACTATTATCTTACCTTATCTTGCATGGAGTTTTTCATCGCCCGAAAAGTGCGTTCTGTTTTCGAGGTCTACCGTCAAGTTTTCCACAAAACAGCTAACAAATCTTTGCCAACTTCCCGTAAACGTTCCACCGGACTTACAACAAAAGTAAAGGCTTCACTTATGTGGATAGAGGGCGTAAGTCGGTATCTAAATCTGAACGACGCTTCAAAACTCGGATTATTAAAGCAGGTAGCCGAACCGTTAGGCCTCCCTACTCCCGACTACACTCCATCGAAAGGAATCCTCAAATCGGCCAGTGCTTTATTGAAAGAAAACGGTTCATCTATGAGTGCACAGCAGTTCAATGCGAAACTAATAGAGAAAGGATATCTTAAGGAGATAACCCGGCTATCCTCAAAGGGTGGAACAAAGAAATTTAAATCCATTACAGATAAAGGAACTTCATTTGGAGAGAACCAGGTGAACCCAAACAATCCGAAAGAGACACAACCTTTATATTACGAGGACAAATTTGCAGAACTTCTTCAAATTATTAAGATAGCATAATAGCATTATAACTTAGACATTTAGAGGTACGGCGTAAGGACGTACAGCCAATATTATACCAATTAATAAACCAAAAAAATAATTACAAAATCATGGAATTTAAAGATTTAGCAACAAAGTTCGAAGGTCTTACAGCAGATCAAGTAGGGGTATTAGCAGAGTTCGGCAAAGATATTTTAGATGATGCAGGCATATTCGGTTTACCTTCCTGTCTGCTGGGATTAATTCAAGATATACTCAATATAGACGAATTTGATATTGAAGAAAATAGGTTTACAATAAGATCACTCTTACATATTGTAAAATTAGTCAATGATTTAAATATGCAATGTTGGTTTGAACATAAAACCCCGTTCGGACTTACAGGCATTAGAAATGACAACCAATATGTCGGATTAGATAACGAGACTAAAATAATAGCATCATGATTGCTACATAAATAACATAGACCCGCATGTTGGGGCTTCGTACCCGGCGTATCACGTTTGGAGGGCTGTTTAACACACAAAGTTATTCGGCCCTTCGTTATATCTATTATGATCAGATAAAAATAGGGGATTCCTGTACATCCCCTTAAAACAGCATTACGCCAATTTCTTGTCATCTATCAAGAAAGAAAAGAAACGAGAATTTTTAGGATAAATCCTCTTCCCATTTTTCACAATATATCGACAGAAAATACGGATTTTGCCGTCTTTTTGCGTTTGATCTTTCACATTAACACCTCCTTTCCGATTTGTCCACCGACCTGTATCGGCAAACTATATTAGTTACACCCTGTCAAGCATAACTAAAAAAGCCCAAAGCTACAGGACTATGGGCTTATGTCTTTTTCTCTGAAGGGAGATAGGACGGAGGTGGCGAATGACAGTTCGCCGGATTGGAGGTGTTAATGTTCCAATCAAACGCATTGCAAATATATAAGTTGAAACTATAATAACGATATACGGTTAGCAATATTTAAGTATAATTTACAAACTCCTTAATGGCATACCAAGCGACTCACGTATATTCCTAACTATAACCTTTAGCAGATAATTTCTGCGTATTCTGTCAGGGTAGATATTTTTCAACTTGTTGATCGATTGCTGCGTAAATCCGGTAAATGACGATATTTGAGATTCACTGAATTTATATTCAGATAGTATAACAACCATGATACCGCGTGAATCAACAATATCACTTCGTTTACACTTTGACAGTATCAGGTCTTCTGATACTTCTGTCTCTTTAGAGACAATTCTTAATATTTTGGCAAAGATTTCAGATTTACACATAATGTTTGAATTTTAGTTATATCTTTGCCTTCGCTACATAAAACTTATCGCACATAATGCAACAAAAGCATAGACATTCATGTTGAAGATATTAAGTCCCCAACGTGCGAGTGTCTATGCTTGTGTATCAGTTTTATGTAGCAGTTAAACGTGATACGTTGGGGGCTTTTATTTTACTTCCCAGCCCCATAGGAAGAGACTATGAACAAAAGTCTACTTACCAAATTCTATAATATAGGCCTACCCCGATATACGGAGAAAAGCCACTTCTGCCTATCCCATATCCACCTATTACTCCTAATCCCCACCGACGATCTTTCTGGTAGACGATCTCCCGTTTATGATAGATTATCATCGAATCGAGATTGGGTCTATAACCGCTAACTACCGCCCTATACAAATCTGTCTCATAAACCTTTCTCTGGATTGATAACGGGATATAAATCGTGTCAAGTTCCTTTACCGTGTCACCCTTCGAATAAACGAAAATCGGGTAAGGTAGCTCGATTTCCTCTACATCAAGCATGTAAGAAGGCTCAGGAACAGGTTTGTTGATCGTGTCTGTTTCCTTGACTACCTCTATTTGCTTTTCTACCGAATACCTTCCGGCAAAGAAACAAGCAAAACAAAGAGCTAAAACAGATATGGCATACCAGGCTTTCATTTCTTGATGATGATCTGTTTTCTTTGTTCTCCTTCTAGCTTTAGCGAAACATGAAGGAAGTTATTTTTACGGTACAAGATGGCCTGATCGAATGGCAAACCGGAATCTTCCAATACTTCCAATAAATCACCGGCCTTTCCATTAATACTCAAATCGGCTGCTTCCCCTTTTTGATGTTGAGATGTAGGGACACCCCCCACTGCCGCATTCAACTCTGGGCATCTGTAGCCTGAATTAATGGAGATAGGCTTACCGATAGCATCCCGTAATGGTTGTAGCAATTTTGCACACAGATTGGTGATAGCCAGTTTCTCACGCGATCCCGGATCATTCTTTATTCCTTTTACAATAGCAGTATCGCTATGCATAAATTCTTCCAATGTAAAATTCTCTGTTATATTCATTTCCTATCCTCCTTTTTCTTTACTGATTTCATATATTCTTCAAGATAATTTACTTTACTTAGAAACTTAACCGATCCAACCCAATACAAAAAGGCTATAACTTTATTGTCTGGATATACCGTGTGCATGTTTTTCAGTATATTCAGACCATAACAATACACTACTACCCACGTTATCCAACTGACAAAGGCTTTTGTACTGTCTTTATCCTGCTCCATCATTATACCAATCCAAAAAGCAATAAGCAGGATCAAAAGGTAAATCAGAAGATAGATTATCGTCCTAAAAAATTTACTTTTCCTAAAACGCAAATCATCGGCTGCCAGCCCCCAGAACATATCTATGGTAGCCATTACAGGTATTACTATAAGAAAATGCTCGATAGGTGCGAAAAAATCTAACATTGAAGCAATTACCGCAATAGAAACAGCCTGTACCCAGCCGGTAAAATCTTGTATATATGGAATTAATCTTTGCATAATATCACATATTGAATAACACGGTAAAATAAGTGGATAATAAGGCTGCTATCTCAATCCAGAACATCGGCTTGCTCTGGTAGAACTTATACCAAAATGTGCCCTCTTTTTCTTTGGCAATGCTTAATGCAGTATACCCTACATAGGCAAGCCATACTAACAACATTGGCCAGAGGTTCAATGCCACCCAAAGTTGCGATCCGGCAATACAGATGATTGCTCCAGCAGAATGTATCTTGCTCTCATAATCATCTTTGAAATTGGGAGCTGAACCAACAAAGAACATGCCAGCACAGGACAGAAATGCAACCCATTCCGTGTTTGGTTTACTTACCTCCAATATTGCAGGCATCAATAAACCGGCAGTCAGCCACATTGTTGCCATAAACCACAATTTATGCTCCAGGTAGTAATAGGTTGCACTTATGGAATAAGGTACACCCTTAGTCTTTACACACACGGCAGCCGTGTAGGCCGCAATAACAAGCATTGAAATAATCGTCAAAATAGTTATCATACCAATCTTACATTTATGTTAATCAATTCTTTCAAATGGGCATATACCGGATTAATCGTACCATAAAAGCAGTAATATTTCTTCCTTACGCCGTCTTCCATTTCCGTATAATACTTTCCCTGTTCAAGCGTCATGCCTGGCGCATAGAGTTTGGGATCGTATTCCGTGCCTTTGTGATTTTCGTCCATGCGCTCATAAAGGGCAGCCGTATCTACCGAAGGAGGATATATTTCGAGAACCGGATTTATCGGTTGCCGGACTTTCCATAACCAGTCATCGTTAATTACCCGGTTGCCGGTTTCCAACTTCCCGTTAATAAATTCTTTCCATTCCGCATGTGCGTATTTGGCACCAATCGCTTCATCATTCGTCAGTGACATTGCAGACACAGATTTACGGGTGATACGGGATAGTTGCTTCTCTGAATCGTGCGTTTCCGTGTATTTTACGGCTTCCTGTAATTCGGCTGTTGTTCTATGGATTACATCGGGGTAGCCCGTCACCTCAATCGCTTCTACATCTTCCACTGTCTCGGCAGCTTCAATATCAGAGAGTAACTTTTCTGATAGACCTATACAGATATCATTATAGTCTGCCATCTCATTGAGAGCTTCCAATAACAGAGATGATTTATACGAATTCCCGTTTACTTCAACCGTATCTTTTCGGGCACACTGGTCTTTTAGAGACAAACGGTCGTATGTATATACATCGTTGTCCTCTATGTAATAGTGCCGGTAGTCGGTGTTGTAGACTTCCTGACGCTTCAAGTCTTTTGCAGTTTGAAGTTTTTCTTCCGGTGTCGGTTCGGGAATGGGTGTCAATTGCATATTGAACACTTCTTCTACGGATGCACCTTCGTTTGCCTCTTTAAAGGCAATCTGTTCTTCTGTCAGCAAAACGTACTTTCCTGCAACATAATCCTCCCATGTCGTGCCGATATCGTTGTTTGCTGTATCAAGCTTTTCCGGCATTGTGACATATATGTTTGCTGCGTCTTTTTGTATATATATATATTTACTCATATCACTTATATTTGTTTTATTCTTCGTAAGCCCAATATCGGATCAGGACAGTGCCATCGCCACCTTTCGTCGATTTTCCCGATGCATTTCCCCCAGCTCCACCACCGTAGCCGCCACCACCAAGTCCGGCACTCCAGCCAGAAACCAAAGAACTACTTTCATTACTGCCTTCGCCACTCCCTTCTGTATAATCTGATGTTCCCGGCTGAGATGTCTCCCCGCCTGATTTATTATAGGAGCTTGCCCCACCTGCTGCATTCCTTTTACCATTAGATTCCCCAAAATCACGCGTCGTATGTCCTTGCCCCGATGTTCCACCACTGCCTGTACCATCTGAGCCTCCGACCGAATGAGTAGATCTATCTACCCCTACACCTCCCGAACCACCATTTCCGTCTCCATTCCATTGAGACAGATGGCCTCCTTTAGCCCGGTAAAGCGAACTCATAAACTGTGAATATCCCCCATTTGCGCCACGAACTCCTGCACCAACTATAATTTCAATAGTTTGTCCTGGTGTAACAGTTATCGCGTTGCCATCTCTATATCCAGCGGTATCCTTCTTATATGTTTTAGTGTAACCACCTCCACCGCCTCCAGGAGTTCCTAATCTTGAATTATGTGAACATCCTCCACCGCCTCCGACAAGAAACACATCAACCTCCCTACATCCCGCAGGAACCGTCCATGTGTAATTTCCTGCCGGATAAAACCGCTTCTGAAAGAATACTAACTTCTTACTTCCTATCGTCCTTCTTCTCATCATATCAATCCTTCTCTTTAACGGTTATTGAATACATGACACCACTCGTGGCGATCTTCAAGATGGACATCTCGAAAGGCACGCCGGAAGTAGTGGTAATAGAACTACCGGACATTGATCTAAAACTGCCAGTAGTGGGGATAGACTGCGTAAAAGAAGCGGTAGGATTACAATCAAGATATATCTCTTCGCCTACATTCAGTGCCCTTGCAGACTCATTTATCGACAGGTTTGAAGCGGAGGATAGGGTAGCCTTAACCAACCTCTTGTTTGTTGGTATATTCGCAAGAGTTGTGACAGCATTACTCCCTGTGCCGAAATTTACTATATCATCCACCCTCTTCTTGTCCTCCGCCGACATATACCCCGCTGTGGCGGAGGTGGCGGTAGGGGGAGTGAGGTATTCACCGTTGTCGGAGAGGTATTTTGTACCGGAGCCAGTATTTTGTAAACTTTGTCGATTAGATACCAAAGTATAGGTCTTGTCACTCTTATTAATAATTATGGCTATTATTGTCAACCATATAGAACGATCACTGGGGTCTACCGCTAAAATATTTGTTGTAATACCATATATTTCAGTAGAATTATTAATTGTTATCGGGCCAAATCCATCAGGGTCAGTCTCAATTCTTGCTGTTGTTATTCCTTTATTTACTGCATCAACTACCTTTTGATAATTTTCATCTGACAATGTACCATTCTCCTCTGGGAATAAAGTTGCAACATCCAGATACTGATTGCTCGCCACTATCTCCGACCACGCCCCATTGTTACGCCCGTAGGTTTTTCCGTCCTTTGGAGCATCTACCGTAATAGCCGCATCTTCTCCTGCTGGGCCTTGCGGACCTTCTGGACCTCGATCTCCTTTATCGCCTTTCGGGCCCTGTTCTCCCGTAGGACCTTGAGGGCCAGGATCGCCTTGAATACCCTGCAAACCTTGAGGACCTATATCACCTCTTTCACCTTGAGGTCCTTGAGGACCGGTATCACCTTTGTCACCTTTTGGACCCTGAGCACCTTGAAGCGGACCATTGTTTTTCCACACAGAATTGATTGCATCATAAATATAAATGTCGTACGGAGCACCTGTACCAACTCCATAAGCATCACCAGCTTGTGGGGAAACTATTGCAGACTCTAATTCTTCCTGCGTGCTAAAATATCCAAGTACCTTAAAACCACTTCCCGTATCTCCTTTATCGCCTTTTACTCCCTGCTCGCCTTTAGGCCCAATAGGGCCTTGCGGACCTGTTTCGCCAATAGGTCCCTGTGGGCCTGTTTCTCCTTGAATCCCTTGTTCTCCTCTAAGACCTTGCGGACCAATATCACCCTTTTCACCCTTCAATTCTGCCTTATCTTCTTCCGTCAAATCAGAAAAATGCAATTTCAGCTCGTCTTTCTGTTCCGATGTCAGATCGGAAAACTTCAACTTCAAATCATCGTAAGGGACAAGTACACGATAAGCTGTATCTTCTTCACTGGTGTACTTCCATTCAATGCCTGTGCTACCGGTACGGAAAACAGGAGTATCACCGGCAGTACCTTTCAGATCGGACAAAGCAACAAGATTCTGCCAATTACCGTCTGTATAACGCCATTGGATATAGGTTTTATCCTGATTTACCTGCAAGAATACTTCACGTCCATCTACCCCCTTCAAGACAGACAGAGCAACACGTACAAGCTTATATGTGCTACCCAATACCTGAAAGGCGGGAAGAGAGGACACACCGGTAAGCGAACTTACCTCTTCGTACTGCCCCGGATCTTTCGCCGTAGACGCAATCAAATCCTCCACCGCTGCCGCAATCTTCTGCAAGTCTTCCGGCGTGATCGTTGTCCCGTCTGATAATATGATATCTCCTGCTGCCATAGGTGTTAATCTATTTTATTCCTCTGTTCAAAAATTGATTTTGCATCCGCCAATGCCGCTGTATATATAGCCTCGCTATCTGCATCCGGTATAGACTTGTCAAATGATATATTCTTGGTCCCGTCTGCATTGATGATTATGTAGCCGAAACGAACATCTGCCTTCTTGACTGTACCCGTTACCGACTTTACGTTTTCCCCTTCATCCTGTGTGATATTGTACTGTACTTCGTAACCTGCCACATTGTTCAGGTATGTGCTCTTGACCACTGATGATACTTGTTCGAGTGCCATAACTTATTCCTCCTTATCTTTAGTTTCCACTTCTGTCGTTCCGGCTTCAACAGCCTTTGCTATAATGATTTTAAACGACGTACAGATTATTTTCATCATCTGTTGATAGTCATTATCTGATATTTCTATTGCCCCCGTTGAATGGTAGATGATATGTGCCAGATCATACATCGGAACGGATTCTGCGCTCTTGATTATCGCATCTCCAATTTCATGTGTCAAATCAGCCTTCTGAAACTTATCTACACCATATTCTACATTTAACTCTTTGAAATTTACTTGTTTCATAATGATTTGTTTTTTTTAATTATTTATCCTAATGAAATTTTTAATATATTTCCATCTCTCCAAACCATTCCCAATGATTTTGGATCTATGGTTGGAATTGAAGTAAGAATCAATCCTGTTGATAACGAACTTAAAATTTTTCCATTAACATCATGGACGGAAAATCCTGCTATCCCCATTGAATACCTGTATACTGTAGAACCAGAACTGCTATTTCTCAAATACATGTGTAAAGCTGGAATTGACTGATAACCAGAAACATTATCAAATTTAAATTCAGTCACTAATGAATTAGAATTATTAATCATTTTAAAACTTCTTTCTGAAGGGTCAATAACAAATCTATTTCCATTATTTGATGATTGAATTTTTCCAGTTATAGATAGATTCCCACCGATATCCCAAAAAACATTTTTCTTAGCTAACCATCCCGCACCATCATGCCCCAAACGTATAGCAGAATTTGCTCTATCTTCCCATGAGCTCCCCGCCCAAAATGCAGGACCTGTAATATCAGGAGACATACCCGCTAAACAGACAAAGGATGAATTAGAACCAGATCCCATTTCTATACGCCTATTTAACCTCATTTTGTTTGATCCAAAAGAATAAAATGCACCGGTTATATCTGTCACGGAATCTAATTCACCTTCAACACTATCAACTCTATTCCCTAAATTATTTATATTGATATTTAAACCCTCTGCTGTTTGATTAACAAAACTCTCACTTGCAAGTCCTTTTACAGAAGATGATATCTGGCTACTTGTCCAACTTGTTGTAGCATATCCAACTAAAGCTCCATCAACATAAGATCCCACCTCGGTTTGTATTTTACTACTTGTCCAGGACTGAGTAGCGTAATCCCTTCGTACAACTTGCTGGAATTCATCATATTCTTCCTTAAACGAAGTAAGTTCTGCTTTATCCGCCTTTAAAGATAAAGAGGTATCATATTTAGTATAAATTTTACCGGTCTCGGCATCAACATAATCTTTAGTTGCACGTAACTTAATTTCTTCTTCGTTTTGTGTGATTTGAGTTTGTAGATGTACAATAGCATCCGCAATCTCATCAGAAAACAGCCCTACACCATAAATAAGTATCTCACCAGTGAACCTCAGTTCAAAATCACCTTTCCCGTTCCATTTCCCGACCTTAGACAGCTTTTGATAGCTGTCGCTTTCCGATAGCTGCTCTTCATGATACAACTCGGTCCCCGGAATACCGAAACCGCAAGAACCGGGACGGAGCACCTTATAGAACAAAGAGAAAGAATACGTCTTTTCTTCTTCTTCCGTGTGATCCGGGATATTCATTATAGCATTCTGCTGAAGGATATACGTGTTCCTTATTCGCAGAACGTTTTGACCGTTGTCATTATAAATATCGGCAACTTGATCCTTTTCTACATAGAAGCTACCATCCAGCCAAAGATATTCTCCACCTACATTGATAAAATGAACGTTATTTGCGGCTGTCCAATAGTTTGTATTCTGGCTGAAAGAAGAGTTTACAAGGATGTTACCACCTTCTGCGGATATGTCGTTACGGATGCCATCAATAAGGCTTTCAAATTTGCCGTTCATGGCAATAAAGGTCTGCTCAATGGTATCTCCATTTTGAAGAATGAATGTCGAGTTTTCAACGTATATCCCGTTCAAATAAGCCCCATAACCAGACAACTGATCGCCTCTCTGTGTCCTGATTCCTGTCAGGTGTCCAATACGGGCTTTCAACTTGCCTTCGGTGCTGGCATCAGTAATACCATCGTACACATCGATAAATGGCGCACCGCTATCGGCCGTTGTCAGATATATCAATCCCTGCCGGTCCGTATCTTCATTGTTACCCCAACGAAGGGCAAAATCTCCGGCTTCCGGTTGCCCTGTCCCTTCTATCAGAGGAATAGCTATATCAAAATAGTCACTGTCTACACCGATACAACGTCCGAAAAGATACTTGATACTGGTCGTTCCCGTCCGTGTCTGTATTCTGACACCGTCACCCTTACGCAGGTTCATAAGCATAAGACCATCCATATCGTCCATATAACAGCGATAACGGTCAGACATCACTTCTACTCTGGCTATTTTGTTGATGTCAGAAACAATCTGGCTACCTCCTAAACCGTAAATCTGGGAATAAACAATCTCGTAAGCAGTGAATGTCTTTCGAATAAAGAGGTTGTCCATCTCCCCGGTGGCCGTCGGTGTGTCTATCTGCCATCCCCAACCGGTAAAACCGGATGCAAAAGTTGGCGATCCGGTATTGCCCCCCACATAGATATCACTCCTCACACGAAGCGAGTCCAATATGGCGGCGCCCGTACTCTGGATCTCCCAGCCTTTACCTTCCCAGCCGTCTATGAAAATGGAAGAGCCGATCTTCTTGTCAAAAAGTATATTCCCGTGGGCGGTATCGTCGATATCTTTGCGAAGATATCGCTCATCAAGATAAGTCGCCAGCCTTGCACTTTCTACAGATGTTACATGTCCAAAATCATCAACACCGATATTTTGGACAAATAAATCGTCAAAATTAGATGTTGAAACTGCTGAAGATGTATCTTCATGCGAAACCGTGAAAATAACAGTTTCGCCAATCAAATCTTTTTTTACATCAATGCCTCTTCCTTCTTTTACGTCTACATCTATATTTACAATTCCTCCACCTCCTGAAGCCGTACCACCTCCTATTCGCTTGGGTAAATTATCACTACCCAAACAAAACAAAGCAGGATCATCTTTATTATCATTGAGATATAATTCACCTCTTACAAGACCATTCAAATCCCAATCCTCAGAACCATCATTAGTGGCAATAGGGGGAGCAGCAGCAACAGTTTTCCCTTCACTGTTTACCGTAGTATCTGACCCGTACCATATTCGTTTTGTTAACTTTTTTATACTCATAGCGAATCAAGATGTGATTGGTTAACAAAACTTCCTTCGTTTCCGTCAAAGACTAAAACTTGACCGTCTTTAGCATTAGAAACGTTTAAACTGACTTCTCCAACAATACCAGATCCATCTGGATATTCGGTAAAACCATTGTAAGAAACATTTTCGGAGCATTCCACCGTTAAAGTATAATTGAACTGTGGATATCTCTCAGCAATAACCTGTTGTTCCGGTACGCTTGATTCACTTCTGGTATAAGACACTCCATCAATCTTCACAGAAGACAAGCAAAAGATATTGTTTAAAAGCCGGGCCATTTCAAAAGGGACACCTTCATTATCACCAATCGTAAGTGTCCTTTTTTCATAGGGAACAGAATATAGATTGATAGGTTCTTGCTTTTGAGTTCTGAATTGTTCACTTTCAACAGCTAATTGCCGGCTATCAGATTTAAATCCTCCTTCTACACGTGTTTTAAATACACGTTTATTCCCTGATATATCAAATACAGCCCCAAATGCTTGTTGATTATTTGCATTTGTATATTCTATTTGCATTGTAAATGGAGTATATGATGAACTATGTACACAGAAAGGCAAACTAACAGATATCTCTCCCTGATCATTTGTTATTCTGACTTGATAGGTCCCATTATTTGAAGGATTTATCGTAAATTCATACAACGTGTTGTAATCGTTAATCTCGTATTTTTGTGGAGATATTTGATATGAAGTCCCATTATATAAATCAACAAGTAACATGGTAAATGTCTTGTTTGGAACATCTACGATCTGTATAAGGATAGGTATATCTTCCCTTTCAAACTTCTGAACATAATCGATCGAATGTTCAAAGCCTGTACTTTCAACGTCAAATATCAAAGGAGATACACTGCTTATTTTTATCATACGCTTATACAAACAAAAAGAGCCGTATACGCAGCGTTAACTACGTATACGGCTCTTAGGCTCTATGCTTGCAAATGTAGCAATTATTCAGAATAAAGACAACATTAATCGATATTTTTACATATCAAAGTATATTCCGTTGTCTGTCTCTTACCAAGAAACTCTGTTATATCGGAAACATAACCGGTATATTTTCTGCTGTTATAATCAAAAGATATAAGACCATCATATAAAACAGGAAATGGCGACAGCCCTATCGTTTCAACTTTAAGCGTTTCAACTCTAAAATAACGACTGTCTAATACAACGGGGGACTTTTCACTTTCCCTCCATAAAACCGCATCAGCATTCCCTTCAGAAGCAGTAAACTCAAATCTGCTTGTACAAGATGATAATATATCCTTATTTGCAAGCAACATCCTTCTTGGAGAATATGCAATATTAAATACCGAAGAAGGAAATAATACTCCGGAAGGCCGATCTCCTTGCCTGTTTAATTTTAACTTTATCGAAGATGTAGAAGGATCCAAAACAGAAACAGCATCAACAAAAAACAAATCATTATCCGAACTATCATCCTTTGTTTCTTCATCTCTTTTTTGCGCCAAGAACTCTATTCCATAACAATCAGCACGATAAGGGCTAATAAGTTTGTATATGTTATCGTTGATTGAAATACCGGTCGAAAAGCTGTTCTTTACATGAAATTCGTCACGACCGTTTATTTCATCATAATCTTTCTTCTCATAGCCCACATCTACCCCGGAGCATATCAAGGAGTTGTCAATTGAGATATCAAGCCCGTTCACATGCTCAAGTTCTTTCACCGTCTCTGGATCATATAATTCAGTCAAATGACAAAATATAACCTTCTTGCCTTCTATCTTGTAGTAATATCCAAGACATGCTTTTGCCCATTCTGAAAATTTACTGAAAGAGGTATGGACTTTTGCATTCTTGATATCTCTGATACTTTCCGCTGCTATCATATATGGTATCGTAATATCACCTTCCTTTACTTCTCCGGTCATATCGGTAAGACCCATATTGGACAGTATGGAGGTGAGTAATTTATTAGGGGTGAAAACATCAAAATTAACAGGTTCGTTTCTACCTTTATAAGATACGCTAATTTCTTTTACATTCGAAACCGTCATTATAACATCTCCCTCCCAAAGGGCATAACTATCACCCTGACCTATCCACATTATAATTCTATCCCCCTCCTTTAAGTCAACATCATATGCCTTATCTATGCTGATTTTACTCTTAAAAGGTATGGATATAGAATCTATTATTACAGGTGTAGGTTTATCTCCGTCTTTCACCCTTGCATATTTGGCGATTTCCAATCGCAATTTACTTGCATTCCCATTTGTTATTGTAGCATATACATCAAAACTCATTCGATATTGTATGCTTATGCGAGTTAACGCCTTAATCATATACCCAGAATAAAAATTAGCATTGTCTGGAGCTGTTATATTAACGTCCCCAACATCAATTTTGTTTTTAACGGGAAAATTAGTTGTAGTATATCCAACCGGGAAATTATATTCTCCTAAGATAAAATTGGAAGGCAAACTTATTTTATAAATACCTTCATCAGTCTGTTCTTCGGTCGGTATCACAACAAAATCCGCTTTGTTGTTCAGCTCCATGCGATCATAATACAGCTCATCCGACTTGAGACTTGAAACAGGGATATCATACACCTGTGACTTGTTAGCATTGATTATAGCCTCCGCACTGTTATCTATAGCCTTTATGGATATAGTGTTGCCGTTATTTTGATATGAAGAAAAATCAAGATTACACCGGATCTTCTCATTATATGTCCAAGAATTATTCAATACCCCAATGACTATCACAGCAGAAGCATTCAGATAGTTTGTCAAGAACTCGTTCTCCAAGAGCATATAAGAATCACCGGCAAACTCAAATGAATCGCCAAACGTCCTATATACACCCCCAAAGTCTTTTCTCTTTATCGATATTTCAACATCTTCCCAATTAACTAAATCGTTGGTGGCTTCGTATTTCTTTCCGCCTATTAATAACTGTACACGTATCATATCAATTCAATTTTGAGTTTTTATACGAGTTGTATTCTGTTCTACGTTGCCCTTTAGATATGATCCTGCCCAAAGAACGAATCTCTTTTTTTAGGTCGTTGTTCGTCTTATTGCTTGCTTGAATAATGCCTTCTGCATCAAAGTGGTTCACTATCTGCACCCGTTCCCCGGCTTTGTTATGAGTCAACCAATAACTGTTATCCATAAAACGGGAATAAAACTCAGGATCGTTAATGTCTGGCAAAACTTCTGCCCCTTTAGGTATAGGCATCAATGTCGGCGTGTCAGGAGTAATGTACGCTTTACCTCCAGATATAACAGCTTCATGTTTACCGGCATCACCGACAATAGCCAAACCTCCGGGATGATAATCAGTACCCTTTGCATACTTGGGGATAGGCTGGGCTATAATAGTGGCAAGCTGGGCAGCTCCCATCGCCCCCACAAGCGCAGCTAATACAAGATTTGGTAGTGCTTTTGTTACAGCCAATGCGGTAGCAGCAATAGTTTGAGTGATATCTATTGTTTTCTGGAATCGTGCCTGTCTTGTTTGCAAATCAGCCTTTTTCTTTTCAAGTTCGGCGTTTCTTGCAGACGATTGTTCCTCTGCTACGCGCTTACGGGCTTCAGCTTCCTCTTTTGTAATAACATCTTCTTCGGCCAAAGCATCAATTTCTTCAACCTTCTTATCATAAGCCTCTTGATTAGCGTCAATCTCTGCTTCTATTTCTTGTATTCTACGGTCAAACATAGAAGATCCTATTTCTGCTATGGCATTTACAGCTTCTTGAATCAACTTCTTTTTTGCCTCTTCTACCTTTTGCCTTTCTTTTAGTTCTTTTTCTGCATCTGCATTTATTTTATCAGTGGTTTCTTTTGATAGCTGGACCCTTAATTGGGCTATTTTTTTCTCCATTTCCAAGCGTTCGTCTCCAGAAAACAGGTACAAACTCTTCTCTAGCAGATCAATTTCCTGTTGCAGGGCTTGAACTGCATATTGATATTGCAAATCTGCTTTCTTCTTTTCGTAGGCTTCTTTCTTGATTATTCCTTTAGAATATTGCTGTTCAAGCATAGATAATTCTTTGTTCAAGAAAATCTGCTGATCTGACAATTCTAACTCGTTTTGAGATTGCTGACGGGAGAGTTGTACTTTACCAAATTCCATATAAGCATCTTCTATAAGTTTTAAGTACTTATCCTCTACTGCCAACTTACTAGCTCCTGTCTTTTCTGCTTCTTTCAATTCTGCGGCTTTTTGGAGTTCAAGAATGTCCAGCCGTGCATCAAGCTCTTGCAAACTTCCCTTTTTAGCATAGGAAATTCGATTTTGTGCATCAATCATTGCACGTTTGGCCTCGTATTCTTCCCTAAAATCGGATAATTCTTTGTCTCTCATGGCCTCTATTGCGGCAATCTGCTCATTGACACGGATTCCTTTTGTCTTTACATCATCTATTTTCTTTTGATATTGGGCATTACGAGTCTTTATCTCTTTTTCAAAACCTTCATCCATCAGTTTTATACGGGCTTCCTGGATTGTCCGTTCGGCTTCCATTTCGAGTTTCATCCTTCGTTCAGCTTCACGTTTTGCTCGTTCTTCCTCACGTTTTGCCTTTTCTTTATCCGAATATTTGTCAATACCGGCCTCTTCAAGTGTTTTGTTTTCTTCTTTTAGCGCTTCTGACATCGCATTTATATAGATGGAAGCCGCCGTTTTTGCCGCCTTAGCTTGCCCTCTTATTCCTTCTGCCGCTTTTTCTGCATTATCCTTTGCTGTTATTGTTGAGTCATTATAAAGAACCAATTGTCCATTTAATGCAGACATGGATGATGCTGTTGCAATAATCGTTTTATTAGGATTGGTCGTATTGAGCTTATCCAACCAGGTAGGATTATTTTTTCTTATCTCTGCTTCTGCTTCTAATTCTAACGCTTCTGCATATTTCTCTGCTGCTAATTTTGATGCAGCTGTATATTTCGCTCTTTGCTCAAGCGCCTTCAGAAATGCGTCAGTATTATTAACTAAAAAATTCTCTGCCTCATTCACATTAGTAATAGAAACATCCAATTTTTTAAACTCAGATTCATTGTCAATGATAAATTGCTTCTTCTTATCAAGATTATCTCCCAGACTATTCCATTCATCCTGTAGTTTCTTAATGGAAACAACGTTCTGCCCATAGGTGGATGCTGAATTTTTCAACTCGTCAAAAAACTTACCACTTGTAGAATTAAGGTCTTCCAATGCATCAGATGCAGCCTTTGAAGCATCCTTGCTTTTAAATAGATTAGCAGCAAAATCAAATATTTTATCTCCATATACAGTCAGCAGCGTAACACCTACAGACAACAATGTTTGCCATGAAACCAAACTCCCAGCGACCTGCCTCCATACCGGCACTGCTTTTTGACCGCTTTTTGTTAATTCGACATTCTCACGTCGTATCCTGGCTATTTCATCAGCTAGAATAGGCAAGTTATTGCTGATCGCAAGCAATCCTGTCTGCATAGATACTGCAAATGCAGGCATTTCACGGCTTAGCTGGTTGATTGCATTTCCTAATCCATTCCAATAGTTGCCTACATTTCGGCCATATACCCCCATTTTAGCATCTTGCTCTTTCAATAGTTTATCCAACTTCTGGATATTCTCAAGCACTTTGGGATTAACTGCATCTATACCGCCAACTTGAGTTTTGGAATAAGCCTTCAATTGACTTAATATGCGAGCTTGCTCTTTGTAAGAAAGATTTGCTGTGTCAAGTTTTAAAATTAGGTTTTCAACCTGATCAGAAGTCAACTGCACATTTTGAGCATGTAATTTATCCGCCTTAGATGCTACCATTGTTGCTCGTTCTTCAGCCAGTTTAGCCCTACTTAGATTTTCTGAAGTTTGCTTTCTAATCTTTTCTGTAGCAGCAAGTTCTTTTGATACTTTCGACTGTTCTTTTTCCAATTTGGCTTTTTCCTTAGCTATACGTGCCGCCTCTTGATCGGCTTTGATCTGGGCCATTACTTCGTTAACCCCTTCCTGTATTACCTTGTTCTTCTCTTGACGTAATCGATTAATTTCAGTTTCAGCTTTCTGTATCTCTTTTAGGGAAGCCATGTACTGATTATTCTTTTCAATCAACTCGGACATGTTTTTAGGCTCAAAAGACAACCCCTTAGCCATATTTCTTGCCGCAATCAAATACGAATCGTTTGCCTTCCCTATTAAATCATCGAGTTTTTCAAGCTGGCTAAAAGCCTCTTTTCCAACTATTGTCGTTATTTTTGTTTCATTTGCCATATTTTTTAACCTCCTCTATTTCGTTCAACATTAATCTAATAAGGTTTGCATATTCTGACGCAGTATATGCCTTGTCATCTATCCGCATTTTGAAATGAGCCGATAAAATCATTCGCTCTTTAGTAAAATCTACCTTTCTATTGATTTGACTGGTACTATCAAGCTGCTCTTGAGCCATTTTCAATCTTAACCTAATATAAGCCAATGAGGATTCTATTTTATTTATCAATTTCTCCGCATCCGCAACTGTTTCAATATTCACATTTTTTATGTCAACAATAGTGAGCAAATCGGAGATCTTATCTATTTCACCTAGTTTTATAAAATTTAATATAGCTGATATAATGGATATTTTAGTATAATAATTTATGATCAAAGAACGTTTAGAAACTGCGAATTGTAGATTTTTATTTTCTATAATTTGGTTATATTCATCCATGATTCTACTGAAAATCAAACGCAACTCTTTATCCGAAGACCTTCCGGAAATTACCAACGCCTTCAAATTCCCATTGTATGCCTCTATGAACCTACAGAGAGGTATCTCATCGCATTTCGTGTATAACTTTGCCATATCAAAATTCAAGTTAAAAAATATTCATGCCTATCTTCACAGACCAGCATGATCTATATGAAGACTTATCAAAAAATGTTTTATACCGTTAGTACTTTTGGTTCCCAGTTTTTACGATACAGCTTTCTTAGATATGATATCAACTGTTCATAGGTTGATATAAATCCTTCTTCTATCAAGCCGGCAATTTTCTTTTCTAATTGCCATAATTCACGCTGTTTGACTTCGTCACCATGTTTATTCCTAAGCATCTTTTCATGGGAATTGAAAATGATCCAGTTCAATGCCTCGCCAATTTTTTGCATCGCTTTAGGCATGAAGTGACTCGGAACGATTTTCATAACTGCGGATGAAAGCTCTTTATAGGCATCTCCTGCGTCATTACGGTATCGGATCATTTCGTCTTGAACGAATTTTAGTACTTTGACCTTGAATGCGGGATTTAGCCACATTGCAAAATCTAAAAACATAAGAGGTGTCATATATGTCCCTCCATTTTTACCCCTTGTTACGGCAACGATGGATTTGGGAAAATCTTTATAATCAGTGCTTTCTAAAAGGTGGGAATTCCCGTCTTTAAATTCAGGCTCTTCCATAAGGGCTTTGACAAAGTCTTTTGTTTCTTTTAATCTAAGATAATCACTTATCTTTTTAGTGTTGTTTCTATTTGAACTATTCCACTGAGATAATAAACTTGTGCAGTCGAATTTTCCATCACAGGTTCTTTGGATAACTTTGAAATCACCCATTGTGCGAGTCATAATCTGATTTGTCTTCATCTCTTTTTCATTTTAAATTAAACAAAAAGAGCCATACCCCGCAGGATATGACTCTTACCGGGTATGGCTCTTAGGCTCTAAATCTTTTGTTATGCTGTTACAAACATAGCCAAATTGCACGGAATAGCCAAATCAATCTATGAGTTATTTAAACCCCATTACTGCTTTATCGGTTGTGCATGCGCCGGCACATCCTTTAAATCGTACGGTCCCGGTGTCATAGCCTGTATGCAGAGGTACAATACTCCGTCCTGCGTGTAGTACTTGTTAAATTCAAGTGCCATATTTTGCTTATATGGAATAGGATCTTCTATCGTGCCGGAATGTTCTTCTGCGTCTACTATTTTCCACAGGCTTAGGGTAGCTGTGCTAGGCTTCCAGTTATCTTGTGTGAGATGGTCTTTAACACATTCCCAAAGGACATCTTCAACTCGGTATCGTTCACCGGTTTTGACGTTTATTCCGGTTTCCCATTCGGGGTATCGATCTTTGACCTGTAAGGCTTCCGACGGGGAAAGGTCATATGTATTTATCTCTTCTGTAGCTTCTTTATCCAGTTCGTCCAAAGACAATAATCTGCTGAACTGCCTATTGATTACGGGTTGTTCTCCTTCTGGATAAGTCCATTCTTCACTATTCAGTAGTTCGACAAAAGACGGATCGCTAAAACTATAGCGAGGAAAATCTTCATCATCGAAGGGTGCAAGGTATTCCTCATGCAAGATTACCTTGCTTTGATCCGTACTTATCCTCATTTCCGGCAGGACTTCTATTCCGTGGGACTTGCACCACACGATGTCTACAATTGCGTATTTCATGTCATTTTGCTTTTAATGTTTGTAAATAATTATATGCTTTTATACAATCCTCCTTGGAGAGGACTGTAGGATAAATCGCTAAGTTTCTGAAAGCAATTTTAGTATAATTGTTACCTGAATATCCTATAGTTAAGAGATTTTTACTGGTAGATTCCGTTTCTTCATTATAAATAGATTCTTTCCAGTCTTTTGAATAAATCCTGCCATCAGAACAAATTGCATTAACGGTATTTTGATCGGGAATCAAATTATTTCTACCATTTTTTATGTTAATAAGTATTGGATTATAATTATAAATGACTATACTATTAAATTTTACAATACCAGCATTGTCATTTTTCCCTGTATTTATAAGCTCCCAATCTCCTATTACAGTCCAATCATTACCCATTTCAAATGTAGACGAAGTTATCTTATCATCCACCCCATCAGTAACCAGGTAGCCTTCGTATTCGGGGATTTGCTCGATGGTGATGTCACAGGATTCTTGTACCTTATTTAAGGTAAATCCATACCAATCTCCATTTGCTTTAAATGGAAAAGACGGTAATGCATAAGTTCCATCTTCTGATATTTTATATAATTGTTGCCCTTCAGAAGTTGCTTGTTTATAAGATAGGGTTTGACCATCTTTCAGTCCATAAACTTTTATCTTATAAGAAGGAACTGTAAAAGAAGGTTGTTCAGGATAGGATTGATAATATAACTGTGTAGACGCAACTTTAACTGAAGTTATATTTACAGAATAACTCGTCCAAGTTATATCTGCCCTATCAGTAGATTTAACCCATCTACCACCATTATAATTCTCACCATACAACCCATACCCGCTCCCTTCTGCAAAACCAAAATTAGACAGTACAAGATCATTACCATTACCAGTAATGTTGGCAATAGTAGCACGATCTTCGTCCTCGTTGGTTTTGCCTACCACTGTCCATGCTTGGTCGGGGAAGAGCCAGGGATAGGTTTTAACGAAGTAGTCTTTGATCTTGGTCAGTTCTTCTTCGGTGGCGTCATGATCGAGAAATACAAGTTCCCAGATAGCAAAATTAGCAAATTCATTTCTTTGAGGATATGCCCTGCCTAAAACAAGTGAATTTGTCGCATCTTTGTTTCCATTGGCAATATTAAATCCATTATACTTAGATGTTGTTTGCCAAGAAAAAGGAGATTTTGAATATTGTAATGATATTTGAGTAGCTCCATACGAAATAGTTTGCTCTGCTCCTTTATTGTAATTTTCAAAAGTGAACGCACCATTAAAAGATCGATCGGATGCGTTTGTCGCTATAGCAGATATTGCATTTGGATTATATGTAATCCACTGTCTCAACGCCACAACCGTATATCCCTTTTCCTTAGTCAGAATGGGGAAGTTATCACAGGTACCGTAATCGTCTACTCCGTCAAAGACGAGTGCGCCGGGGTAAATATCACTAATACCCGATCCTTCCTTCCAAGCGAAATTCTTGAAGGATAAGAACCGACCTTTATGGTCCGCATCCTCGATCCTCGGATCGTCCATAGCTGCCATCATCTCGTTCGTCAGGCCGCCGAAATGCCAACGAGTGACATCGCCAGGAAGCACCGGGAAGCCGTCGCTGGAACCGCCACCACCGGAACCCTTCCGCAGCTTTCCACCATAGAAACCTCGGAGCCTAATCGTGTTTAGCTTCAACTCTCTTGTTTCTAAAGTCTTTAAAATAAAATTACTCATAAGTATACTGACATTTTATAACAGGAGTGTCACTTTCAATGATAATGGTCATTCCAGGACTCACATCGGGTACTTTTGCCTCAAAGTTAGGAAGAGTCCAATTTATAACTCCAAAAGCAACAGGATCTGATCCTGTTATTGTTTCAAAGAACGACAACCGACCAGACGCTTGTCGTTTAATATGTATTCTAAAATCACCTGTTGGCTGGAAAGATGTTTTATAAACTCCATTCTGAAGTGAAAAAGTTAAATCATTAAGTTCCATTTTGATCGTTATAAATAATGTACATATTCTACTATATCTCCGTTAGTTCCAATTGCATCAATTGGTTCAAAAGTGTACGTATCATCATGTTTACGAATAATAACATAGATACGCTGATCCATTCTGGCGGCTTTACTTGCCAATCTTCTCATATTTTCTCGGTTGGCCATAGCCTTATTTTGAGACGAACAGTTACAAGGAGCTTTCGCATTCATTTGAATCCATATTTTTTTAGTAAATTTTCAATCGCTGGTTTTATACGATTATCCAGCAAATACTTTTTTGCTTTTCTCGTCAATCCTAAATGCGATGGACCATATTTTTCTTCAAGCGCATTATCCCCAGCATAAAAACCGATAGATCTGGTTACAATCTTCCCTCCGTCTTTCCCATCCACAACAATAGGGGTGATACTTCTGTGATACTCACCTGTTATTATAAGGTTAGGCGTATTTCTATTTCGGGGAGGGAATTTTAAAAGATTGGACGTTTCAGGTGGTGTGATACGCTCTTTCATATCTCTCCACCACATAGCTTTTTTTCTTGCTGCCTTTTCCGTCTTTGTCGTTTCCCTGAAGTAAGAGTCTTGAAGATATGTAGGTCTTATCTGTTTTCCATTTTCATCAAGTCCGGCCATCAGTTGGTCGGTAATCAAATCATGAATCAGATCCTCACTTTCACGAAGGCTATTTGTAACCTCTGGCATGAAATTATTTTTTAACATCCTTACGGCATTTGAAACTCCCTCTATAGTACCCATATTAAAACACAGAGGGGCCTAATAAAGCCCCTCGTTTGTAACTGATTTACCTTTTATAATGCTATAAACATCCGTTAGGATCTTTCTTCTATTTTCGATATTACGATCTAAAAAACAAGATTTTTCGTGGGCTTCCAAAAATTGTTTTTTTGTCATTTTAGAACATAAATCCCGATTAAAAGAAACCCCATTCATTACGACTTCCATTGCTCAATACCTTTAATACCAGCAGTAAGCAACCGCTCTGGGCTTAATAATGTCGGTGTACTCTCGCTAGTCAGGCTCAATGTGCCATCCGCAGAATTGTATTGGGCAGCACTAACACTATCCCCCCACACTCCTTCTGTCTTTCCAAGCAAAGTCCCATAGGCTGTCGTCAAATCATATTTGCCATAATGTTCAACCACCTTGTAATTAGATCCACTATCTCCCACTTTTACGACATCTACCCAAACAAGGCCTTTGGCTTTTTCAACCAAATCAGTCTCACCTTGCAGAGATTTGGTTTCCATCCAAGCCTTTTCTACATCATCATACACCAGGCTAACCGCCATAGATGCATTATCTCCACTCGTTTTAAATCGTTGTACTGATGAAGGATAAATAGAAGACATCAGATAGCCTTTAATAGTAGTATCTGTGTCATACTGACCATAAACAACGTTATTTTTATCCACAAATAAAGCTCTCATTCTTTCGTTTTTAAGCTTCATTAAATTCGCCAACAGTCCTTCATCATAATTTTCAAGCGTCCAGGCTTCAACAAGCTCCGAGTAAGAAGTGATTTGAGAAGGACCATATCCTTGTTTAGACGTTTGGGCCTCACCACCACTTGGTGCATATTCCGCGATAGGTCCTATAGGATAGATACGCCCCGGACGGTTCGCATGAATCATTTCTTCTATTTCTTCTTCCAGTTTATCATCTTTTATCACCATATCTTCCGGTGTCAGAATGATCACTTTTACATAATCCGGAACAAACGGACATTTGCTTGATCCCGTATTAAATATCTCGCTTCCGCAATCTCTGTACTTTTTCATTTTTATCTACAATTAGGTTTCTTTACTTTTATCTCCAAATCCAATATATCTATTCCGTCAAACAAATCCGCAAAAGGCTTTTTCCCGTCAGAACCATAAACCCCTCGACTGCCATACCTCATATTATCCACATACCGGTGTGGCACGACATTTTTAGATCCAAAATCAAACCTTTGGTCTTTGGCTAATTCTGAAATAAAATGTTCGTAAACAGGATGTAGGATTTCTTTGTAAGAAATAGCAAACCTCTGATCATTGGTATAATCAGATAACGTGCGAGTAGCTATCATCAGGTCAATATTTGCTTTACAATATAGATCGGGGTCGCCTTTATCTTCTTCAAATGGGGTAAAAAGAGCAAGAAGTGGCCATTTGCCCGATTCAGTGATAGGGGATTTGCTTAATATCTCCATTTCCCGTGCTATTTGCGCCCATTCCCCAAATAGGAAATTTATTTCTATCCCAACACTTATAGAAGTATTACGGCTAATATCCTTGAATATATCTACGATATTTATCATATCCCCATCTTATTCATAAATTCCAGTAAATGCTCATCAAAAAAATATCCGCCATAATCATCTCTATGATCATATAGATAATCAGATATATACCTATTCATATAGGTCATCTGATTCCATGCGTTTATCATTTTGATATTATATGGCGAAATTTTATTGGAAGAGCTTTCCTCGACATTGCCAATAGGCGTAGCCTGTGTTTGATTCTTTCTCAGATAGAAGCAGAATACATAGTAGGCAACCGGAGATACCTTCCGATTACCTACCTGTTCGACCAACATGTTTTTTAGATTATCCCATTTTTCTTCGCCTTCTCCACTTTCGATATACCCAACAAACTTTTTTGCATTATCATAACCTAATATTTTACGATAAAATTCAAGTTCATATTGAGCAATCAAGGACTTAAGTTCGTAATTGGAAGCCTCATTAGTCTTTGATGGCACGCCAGTATACGAAATCACTCCTTCTATATGAAGTTCACCTGTGAAAAATGTCTCATCTATAAGCATGATTTACTGTTTTTTATTTTTTGATTTGATTAAGCCGCTCATGTCATATTTTGCAATAGCCTCTTCTATTTCAGGAGTAGAGGCTATTTTACCCTCATTTATGAACATGATTGCGACAGGAAGAGACACATAATCTTTATCTCCGATTTCATGATGTTTAGCCTTAATATAGGTAACTTCATATACATCCGAAGGTTCAAACCTGTAACTCTTTGCATCATTTTTATTTACTTTTCCTCTTTTCATTATATTAACCTCCTATTCCTTTGATGAATCAATAGCTTCTTTGATAGTGGCATAAGAACCCTTGACGAATGCAGTCTTGTAATTCGACTTAATATAAGCCAACAATCTTTTTTCGCCGATCATTGTCACTTGGTTCTTCTGGAAATCGTCATTGACCCAACCGAACGTAATAGATAATCCTACATAGTCACGGATGTTCAGATATCTAAAATCGCCCAATACAAATTCACCTTCCGTGATGGAAGTGGATGGCCGGATCTGGACTCCCGAAATAAGAGATCCATCCTGTAATGTAAAAGGCGGGAAGAGATACTGGCCATTAGCATCTTTTGTCAGCTTCATATTCGCCAAATCAATAGGATTAACGCGGACGACATTTGGAGCATAATTCATTTTAGATGTCGAAACAACTTGTGTATAAGCTGCTATAATAGCATCAAAGTTGTTCGGTTTGTCCACCTTGATACTGGTTAATGAATATTCGGGGATATCTGTGAAAACACCTTTTATTTCTCCATCAGAGCCAGAACCATATAAAATCCCATTTTCCTCTTCAATACCGATTTTATTAATAATTTCAGCTTGAACCTCCGCCACTAACTGGGGAAGATCAGTTAATGTTTCTTCCGTCAGCGTAGCTGTCAATGCCACCTTCCCTGCATTAACAACAACTTCCTTGATTGTTGCAGTCATTGAAGGCTTTAATCCGCCTTCAGGAACCCATTCGGCATCTCCTGTAGAATCCTTAAGCTCTGTATATACCAATGTCCGAGCATTGATAGTCGCGACATTAGCGAATTGTCTGATTTCGCTTTCAGCCATAGGCGGCGCGGAAATAGTAGGATCAAATACAACTCCAGGACTCAGCGTCACACCGGATGCGGCCGTCGCAGTTGATGTTATAGGCGTATTAGCCTTGACAACAAGATTAAATTGTTTTTTATAGCCAGGAGAAGATTTGCAAGCCGCCTTTAAGTCCACCATTTCTCTTCCGCTTTGATCTTTGGTGATATATTCTTTCACCTGTTCCCGGATCTGCTCATCTATTGATTTTAAACGAAATTCTCCAGATGGGGTTTTATCCATAGCCCCTTTAATTCTAACAAGTTGTTCACAAACCTCTTTCTTGAAGTTTTCAAAGTCTTTCTTATCAATCTTATCCGACATGTTCTTTTCATTCAATTGCTTGAACTCATTTATCAAATCGTTAATCTGCTTGAGATATTCCGGTTTTCCTAGCTCGTCTTTCAAAAACTTCACATTCAACTCTTCCAGTTTGTCATCCAGCCCCTTGAAAAACTTTTTCTGATCATCATCAAGCGTAGATTCATCGATAAAAGCCATTAAACCAAGACCAGACAACAACACACCACCAGCCACAGGATTAGCGGCAAGAGTAAATACCGCAATTAGTGACAATGCCATAATTGCAAATAAAGAACAGGAAAGTTTAAATCTTTCTTTTCTTCCTCTCATGCTGTTTTGAAACAGTACTCTTAAATACTTTCTCATCTTTCTACTTCTTTTAGTTGTTATTTAAATTTCACATTATGGAATAAGCTTTTCTTTGGGTTTACGGCGGCTTGATCTTGTGCAAGTGAACGAAGCCTACTTTTCATATCTTCCTCCGGCTTGATTAGCATAAGTGCCTTAAACTTTGAGAATAAGCCCAATATTTCTGTTTTCTTTTTAATGGATAATCCCTGCAAACTATTTTCAATTTCGCTATGTAGTTCAATAACTTTATCTTCTACTTCTTCCACAGTTTTTAAACCTGTATAATAAGTTTCTCCATTACAACCTATAGAAACAGCAGATATTTCATACAATACGACTTCTTTTACAATAAAGGCATCTTTCTCCGAATCATAGTCTACTTTGTCCCAAACGTAAGAATAGCCGATAGAAAATTGATTGATTGTGCCAGATTCTAGCTGGGTAATTTCTCTATCCCCTAAATCAATTTTATCAATATCTGCCTCAAAATATAATCCTTTATCATCCTCAATTAATGTAACAATTTTACCTACCGGTTCATTCATGTTATGCATCCATAGGTGGATGATCTTATCATTTGCATTACTTTGAGGCCCTCTTTCTTGTATACTTTTTGAGAAACATCCTTTTATTAAGATATCGCCAGCTTTATCCTTGTTCCCAAAAATAGCAGCATATCCAGAAATTCTGCGACTCTCAGAATTGATCGTTATATCTTTGGTCTCAAAAGAAAAAGCCTTATACTGCATTCCTATCGATTCTTTTTTCTTAGTTTTCAATTTGTGTGCCATTATGTATATTATTTTCTATTGATTGAGATTCTTGTTTAAAGTCACCTTCAGGATTGTCCGGATCTATATCTATATAATTAGCTACTTCTTTCCTGGATTCGGACAATGTTATGATACCATCATTGTATAAATTACGAACCGCATTAGAAGCAAGAGATAAAGCACTTGCAGCACTTTTCTTATCTTCCTGGAGCACGGATATATGAGAATAATCCAATCTTATAATTATCTCATCATCCCCTACTATAGCCCTTGTTAGGGCTTCGCAATAATTCTCAGAATCAGGTATGATCAAGTCTTGATAGGCATCTCGTTTTGCCCCGTTCTGATTGTCGTATGTGCTATCTGATATCAAAACATTAGGATTTATCCCTAATGAATTGCAGATGGTATTGCGACACTCTTTATCTTCTTGATATAATTTTAAATCTTCCGAATTGCCCGTAATTGGAACCCATTTTACATTTGCGGTAGTAACAAGGACTGAAAAAAGTTTACCTACAACACCATATTTACGTTTAAAACTTTCGTTTAGTTTTTCAATCTCTCCTGGGGTAAGAGAATTATCCCCATATATATCACCATTGGCATCGTTACACAATACGCCTTTTGGACCACCATCAACGATCAATGTGCCTCTTGCAATCATTTGAGCAATCCAATTGTTAACCGGCCTAGTAAGAGAGTCTGTTATATGGATATAAGACAACTCTTTTTCAGTTACATTAATATTAGCACTCGCATCAGATACAACAAAATATTCATCACTCTCTATATAGATATTCTCACTCCCCCATTCAATCCATGCCTTTTTTATAACTTCCTCTAATCTTGATTTTTTCCATATGTTAGCATCTACTTCAGCGTGGAAAAGTTCAGGGGGAATAATCCACATCGAAACCGGTATTTCAGATCTCAAAGCTCTAAATGTATAAATAGGGCAAAAGCCAAAAGTTTTGAGGGTGATTTCAACCTGCTTATTAAATTGCTTTCCACTTTGAATTGGGTTAGGCTGTTTAAGCAAGGTCCTTATCTTATTGTATTTATTATCTCCATCCAAATGCTCATTATCCTCTTTATCCGTCACATAAAATCGCCCGTTAGAAAACATAGAACCGCATCTCTCAACAACAGTTGCAAAAGGAGTGCAGGCTATTAAGGCCTTTCTTTTGTCAGCAAGGTTAAGCATATCAAAAACGTCAGATTTGCCACCAATAATTTGTTGTAGTCCTTTTGATAATGCATTTATATACCAAATGTTCCCTGCTTGATCTTTTTCTACGGCATTCACATTACCTACCATAGAAAAAGATTTCGAACTGCTATTCCAGTTAGATTTCCAAAAAGCAAGTTTTTGTAATAAAGGATATTTCATTTTTGTACAAACAAAAAGAGCCATCCCCAGTATTTCTACTGAGAATGGCTCTTAGGCTCTTTATTTTCTTTTATACGCTACAAATATAGTGCTTATTTTCAGATGAACAAACAATTAAGAATAAAATCTATCCGACATATAAGCCCCTCTTAACCCTTTCTGATAATGCCGCTAATGAATTTATAGCTTCTATGTTATTCTTATCCTTGTAGTCAAGGATGTTTTCAATAAACGCTTCAAAAAGAATATCCGTATCATAATCACTTGGGATGAATATGTTGTTCAGGATATAATCGATATGAGCAGATATCCTTTTTTGAGGATCATGGAAAGGCTTTCTGCCTCTAACATCTTGGACATGATCCTTTAAATTTTTGACATAGGCCGCAAGTGAAGGATCGCATTCCACCTGAACTCTATCACCTGGAACAATCAACGAGGATACCTCAAGCTCATCTATAATGGTATCAGATAACATTGCCCTTGTGACATAGCATTTGTTATCTTTAAATATAACTCTGACAAACACGGATTGCGAATTGATGGAAGGGTTGATTTCGACCATGCCATATCCTTCAGACAAGTCGACCTTTGACTTGTCATAATACTTTATAGAGGTATCAGAAATCTTATTTCTACTTCTTCTAAGAGAAAACTTCGTGTACTCTTTATTAAAAGCCTCCGTTATAAAATATCGCTTCGTATCACTAAAATGGCCGTATTGCTCATATGTCTGCCCTGTATCTTTATTTTTAACCCTCTGTTTCAAGATTGCTCCGTTCACATCCTTCTTTACACGAGAGTAGTCATTTATCGAAACCTTGCAACTTTTATCTATTCTAATATCTATACTTTTTATAGCGTCAGCATAAATAGCATTGATAAATTCCCCCGACATCGCGACAGATGGATTTACATTAGGCATCCTCTCTTCGACAACAAATGATTTTTCCAGACCATCCTTAAATTTGTCAAAAAAAGAGAGTTTATCATCATCGATTGTATTACCGCTCTTTGTCGACACATCCCCATATAGATACACCTTGTCGTTATAACCAATATCCTTGAGGTATTCCACCGCTGCCTCAGAAGCTTTAGAAGCCGTATTAAAAGGATCTTCTGCCGGTATCTCATGAACTTGTCTTGCGCTATTTACATCGCCCGTAATAATTTGCCAAAATCCGATTGATATATATGGTAGCACATTGTTGTCTATAGTTATATGGATAGGATAACGTTCATCGTACTCGAAACGACCGACGTGCTTGCCAATCTCGAAGTTTCTGAAGAACTCCCCTCCGGTCTTAACGGTCCCCCATTCCCCCAGCGCGTATACTTGATAATACGCGTAATCATTTACTTTATCTTTTTCAAAGTCGGCTATCACTTGGGCATCATAAAAACCATAGCCCCCATCAGGAGAACCTACTACCCAGAAATTATTAAGATAAGTAGACCGCATAATCACTATATCAGGGTTATGTGTATCGTATTCTTTTGTTCGAGGATTAAATATTAGCTTAGCGGAATTAGTCCATTTCTGGGCGATTTCAGAATATTCTTTTTTTAATATCTTCCCTGTTAGATTATCTTTTAATTTCCCGTAAAGATGATTGTCAACTTCCACCAATTTCTCCTGCTCAAATATATTCTTCTTAATCCAGTGGTCTTCGGATATGGGGTTAAATGCAGCAATGATCTTTTGTCCCTTCCTACCTCTAAGGCGCTTCCTTATCTGCTTAAAGTCACTTTCATCAAATTCGGATATTTCTTCGCAGAATACATATTGGTAACTTTCAAGGCCTTTTATTTTTTCGGGGTCATCCAAGCCTTTGAAAGTGATATATGAACCATTAAAGCACCTTATCTGCCCCTCTACCGGCTTAAAGAATGCGCCAAGTTTTAAGCCTCCTATAGCCTCCTGAATACTCTTATATATACTATCCGATATAGTAGCTCCAGTTTTTCTAAACACCATCGTGTTATATCCATTCTCAATACACTCCAACACAATAGCTTGCGAAATCGAAAAAGATTTAGCAGAAGAAGATCCACCGTATAGGAAGATAAACCTATTGTCATCATTCTTAAGAGCAACTCTTAAATGATGAAAATTGGGATTGAACCTCTTATAGCTTATTACCTTCTTATCCACAAAAATCTAAAATTTAGAATACATATAAAATTATAAACCCCGATATTTTTCTAAAAAAGCGAATACAAATCTTAAATATAGAACATTAATCAATACCGGTATCAATCTGGACAAGGGCATTTCTTAAATCCAAAACGGTTGGTTCGTCATATCCGAGCATCTTGCAAATACGCTCTATAGCTTTAATCTTATCATATAATTCGACCTTAACATATTCCACATCTATAATTTCGGGATCTTCATTAGTTCCGACATTTTTCTTTAATATTTTGGTGGATATACTTTTGATCGAAGACTTTTGCTTTTCGGTAAGTAACTCAAAGTCCTTACGTTCTATCCATGTGTTATGCAGATGAGCTATAGAGGAAAATGCAATGTTTGATAGTTCTGCCAATATTCTATCTTTTGTAAGATCAGATTGTTCTTTTTGCTCATCTTGTAACTCTTTAACCCTTGTAGCAACCTTGTTGTCTTTAAGCAATTTAGAAGACACTTCCCATATCGTTTTATCTGACATTTTACCGCACGAATAAGCCCGCCGATAAGCCTCCGAAGCGTTGCCACATTCTATGTAGTAATTACAAAAGTTTTCTTGTTTGATTGTAAGTTTCATTTTCCCATTACGATTTTGATTTCTTTTTTACACTTTTTGCACCAGCAGTAATAAGATCCAATACTGCCATAATCATAATGCCCTATCCAGTTGCCATGAATAGGACAAAACACATCAACTTGCTTCTTTTGGGGTATAAAAGGCCCTTGCTGTGAAGACATAAAATACTATTTTAAAATTAGGCCTTTGCACAAAATTACAAATTAATCCTCATATCAACAATACATTGTTGATAAAATATCTTTTCGTAGTTATCTTTGCCCGAAAAACACCATGAGCGAAGAATTAAAACAACTAATAGCCTGGTTTGAGAACTACCAAGTGACGTTTAACGAGATCCGGTTAAGCGAGTGTGAGAATATATTCGATTTGAGCAAGTACATTGATGTGCATGTCAGATCGGTTAAGAGGAATTGGGATAATCCGACCTTTGCAAGTGATATACTGAGGTTGCAAAGGCTTAAGAAGGTGTTGGAGGGAAGAGGATAAAGTGATAAACAATGTTAAATATCACATTTCACCTTATTTTTATCGACATTCTATTTGGTGTCAAAAAAATTATTCGTATCTTTGTAGTGTAATCAAAAACAAGTAATAACAATTAAAACATAAAGATCATGAAACTGTATCACGCATCACCTATAGAGAATAAAGAAAATATATTAGAATATGGCATTTATTCAAATGAAAGTGACAAGATATCGAATGACGAAAGATTATCTGGATCTTATGTTTTCGGGTTCAACAACATAGCTGATGCCATTAATTTTATCACCGACAACACCTCTGATTATGTTATATTTTCATTCGAAGTGCCAGATTACGATGTTATCCAGGATACAGAATATGAAGATGGATGCGCATTTGCCGTAGATTATGACATTGCTCCTGACAAATTGGTTATTGAAAAAGAAGTATTTTAAAACATAAAGATCATGAAAACAAAAAAGGAAGTTATAGAATTTGTAAAGAGTGAATTGTCAAGCAATAACTCCTTAATATTAGCAACATTAGGCAGCGGTGGCTCCGGGCTTAATCTTATTCAGAATCAAGATGACGACATCATCAATAACTTCACCTCTGAATTAGAAGAATATTCATTTGATGGACTCGTGGATGCCTGTGATGATATTAGAAATTCTGAATATTACAATGAGAATTGCGAGGTATATCAATTTAGCGACAACAATAGATACTCAATACAAATTGTAACTTTTTAATCATGATAAGAAAAGAAATAGGCTCAAAAATAGTCCAGCTGCGAAAGGAAGCCGGGCTGTCACAGCGCGATCTGGCCGATAAAGCCGGTTTGACGCAAAACACCATCTACAAAATCGAAAATGGCAAATTTTCAGTTGGAATAAATGTCCTCGACAGAGTAGCTAAAGCCTTGAATCGAAAAATAGATATCGTTTAATCGGAGGGCGGAACCCCACCGAGGCAATCGGAGGGCGGAACCCCACCGAGGCA
>OLVR01000396.1_pt1 | contig 59726 bp, 67 predicted proteins | sample 1673261 | NCBI WGS metagenome assembly OLVR01 (sample SAMEA3178938, study PRJEB25190) | human gut metagenome | biome: human gut; feature: human-associated habitat; material: faeces | place: Austria | collected 2013 | reverse complement strand
TCCTATCATAATATTTCTTTTTAAATGACTTCTTTTTAATATCTCAAATTTCATAATATTCCCTCTTTTCTCGTGAATAGTAACACACTTTTAGATGATATGCATGCTGTTCGACAAAGGTTAGCAAAACTTGTCAATATCTGCCTTGCATTATCTGTTATATTTTTAATATACATTATTATTGAGCAATAGTCAACATTTTTGTTCTATTTATCTAATTTTTATTTTATGTAACATACTATAGTTCTTTGTTTTAACTTTTTGTGTGAAAATTAAAATAAAGAAAGAGAGTTTGATATGATGAAATTAAAAAAAGTTCGTATATATGCTGATTTAAATCAAAAAGATGTAGCTAAAATGCTTGGTGTTGCTTATAGTAGTTATAATACTTGGGAGCGAGAAAATGATTTTATTCCCTTAAGACAATTGGATAAGTTTTGTCGCTTTTTTCATGTATCCTTTGATTATGTTTTAGGTTTTAATGATACATGGAAATATCCAGATAGCAAAAATGAAATTGATCCTATACTCCTTGCTAAAAGAATTAAGAGAATTAGAAGAGAAAATGACCTTACACAAGATGATTTAGCTAAAGCCTTTAATATTACCCGTTCTTCTATTAGTAAATATGAAAATGGAATTAATCTGGCTCTTACTTCTTATATTATTAGTTTTTGTAAATATTTTCATGTTTCAGCTGATTTTATTACAGGAAGAATTGACGAAGAAATTCAAATAAAAACGGAAGTTCAAAATTAATTTCTGTTTTTATTTACCATATTTTGCCACTTGATTAAATACATTTGTTTGCTTATAATGAAAATGTAGGTGATGGTATGGAACAAGTTTATTTGAATAGAAATTTTTTATGTATTGATCTTAAAAGCTTCTTTGCTAGTTGTGAATGTTTTGAACGCAAACTTGATCCTTTTGCTTATCCTTTAGTAGTTGCTAACCCTAATCAAGGAAATGGAGCAATTACTTTGGCTGTTAGTCCTTACTTAAAAGCACAAGGCGTTCCTTCTAGAGTGCGATTATATGAAATTCCTAAACATATTAAGTACACTATTGTAAAACCAAGAATGAATCTTTATTTACAAAAGTCAAAAGAAGTGGTGCAAGTTTATTTAAAGTATGTTTCTAAAGATGATTTACATATCTATTCCATTGATGAATGTTTTTTAGATGTGACAGATTATCTTAAAATGTATCAAAAGACCGATTATGAACTTGCTTTGGAAATACTTGATGATGTGCGAAAAACTACTGGTTTATATGCTACTTGTGGAATTGGCCCTAATATGCTTTTAGCTAAAGTTAGTATGGATATTGAAGCAAAACACAACCAAGATTTCATTGCCAAATGGACTTATGAGGATATTCCTCTTAAATTATGGAGCATTGCTCCCCTTTCTAAAATGTGGGGAATTGGTCCAAGAATGGAAAAAAATTTAAATAAATTAGGTATCTATTCGATATATGATTTAGCTCATTATGATCGAAATAAATTAAAGCAAAAATTTGGAGTGATTGGAGTGGAATTATGGAATCATGCAAATGGAATTGATTTAAGTAGAATCGAACATTTAAAAAAAGAGATTGATCAGTCTTATTCTCATAGTCAGGTTTTATTTAAAGATTATAATGGAGAAAATATTAAAATTATTATTCGAGAAATGATAGATGTTTTAGCTATTCGACTACACCAAAACCATAAAACTTGCTCTTCTATTGGTCTTGGAATTGGGTACTCTAAAAGTATTGGTGGCGGTTTTTATCATCAAGTAAAACTAAATAATCCTACTGATTTAGAAAAAGATATTTTGGCTAATGTACTTATGATTTTTGATAAATTTTATGAAGGAGATCCTATTAGAAAAGTTACTCTTGCTTGTGGCGGCCTTGCTTATAAAGATGGTATACAATTAAATATCTTTGAACACTTCGAAGAAGTAGAAGAGCAAGAGAAAATCAATCAAGCTATATTAGAAATTAAAGATAAATATGGTAAAAATTCACTCCTTAAAGCTTCTAGTTTGCTCTCTGATTCAACCATTCATGAACGTAATGGAAAGATTGGAGGACATACAGCATGATTGATCGTGGATTTGTTAAATGGCAACCTTTTAATTCACTGGTTCCACTCAAAAATACAATCATAGAAATAGAAGAAGAAAAACATATTATTAGGCCTACTTTATTTCCAGAAGAAATCAGTATATTAAGTGAACAATTATTAGATGCTTATTATAGTAAAGATAAAATCACTCTTACTTATTATGAAGCTGGTAAAATAAAAGAAATTACTCACTTTATTAAAAAAATAAATCCAAATTCAAAAACAATTGAACTTGGATGTAAAAAAGTTCTTTCTTTTAATCAAATTATTCACATTTCTTCTTGATAAACATAATAATATAACCAATTATGATAAATAATTGTTGCGGTACTATGCCATGAATAAACTGGTTCTTTACTTGGATCATTGTCTTTATAATAATTACATGGTGGTTCGATTGCTAACCCTTTATTAATATCTCTTTTATATTCACCATCTAATGTATATAAATCATATTCCGCATGACCTGTTAAAAAGACTTTACTGCCATCTACACTTTCCAATACATATGGCCCTGATTCATTCGACTTACTTGTTAAAATTAAATCTTTTCTTTCCATAACTTCCCCTTCAATAATACTACAGTATCTTGACTGAGGAACTAAAAAATAATCATCCATTCCTTTCATTAAACTCGTTTTTCTGACAATATAATGCTCATAAACTCCAGATAGCTTTTCTTCTAAATTATAGCGGTTTACACCATAGAAATATTGTAAAGCAAATTCAGATGCCCAACATAAAAAGCAAGTGGATTTTACATGGCTTTTGGTATATTTAAAAAATTCCTTTAATTCTTCTATATAGTCAATATCATGGTAATTAATATGTTCTAAAGGAGCACCTGTAACAATTATCCCATCATAATCTTCATTTTTAATTTCACTAAAAGGTCGATAATATTTTTGGTAATATTCTTTTTTATCTAATTCGACTTTTTTTGTGTCTAAATAAATAAAATCTAATTCTACTTGTAAAAGTTTTGCGTCTAAAGCCGTTATTAATTGTCTTTCAGTATCTTCTAGGGTAGGCATTAAGTTTAAAATTCCTACTTTTACATGAGGTTTGTTATTATTTAATTTTGTAATAAAATTTACTTCTTCTTTTATTTTATTAGCCACTTCTAATTTTTTATTTAAAAGAATTGCCATAGTTTTTCCCTCTTTTCTAATTGTTTTATTATTATATCAAACTTTTTGCCATTATAGTCTATTTTATTCTTTACTTTACAGGATCATGACTCATGATTTTTAATATTAAATCATAATTATCATCTTGAGCCATTTTATTTTTCTTGATCATTCCGCATTTATCACAACGATATATAATTTTTAATGTATCTTTTTTGGCTTTTTCAATTTCTATAGGTCGTAATATACCAAAACACTTGCATAGTCTATCTCCTGGATAATCGTCAATATGAATACTACATAAGCAGTTAGGGCAATGATCTCTTGCTGTATAAGATAATGGTTTTACTTTTTCTTTGCATACAATACATTCAAATGCTTCATCAATCATTTTAAACTTCTTCGTTTCCATCTTTTACTCCTTCTTTTTATAATTCCAAGATTCTTTTAGTTTTTCTTTTTTTTCATTTGCTATTTGAGTATTTATGTCTTCTAAATGTTTTATTGCTACATTTATAATAAATTCTATATAATCTTTTAAATAACTTTTAAGATTTTCATTTTTCATGTTCTTTAAATTACAATTTTTAATCATTTGTTCTATTACAGAAATTAAATCATCAATTTTACTTGACATTATGCTTTTATTTACAGTTTGATCATCTCTGCCAATAATATAATGATATAAAGGAATATTCAGATAGATTATTTTTTTCATATGTTGTAAGACAAAAAATACAAAAAGATTATCGACATAAAATGTATTTTCAGGCAATTCAAATCTTCCTTTTTTTAACATTTTAGTTTTCACAATCATCGAATGCATTAAAATGAACTCTTCTTTTTGTAACTCCGTTATTTCTTGCCAACTTATCTTCTTATTGGTCGGAATGTTGTATTCTATTTCTTCTTTACCATTATTTTTTTCTAAAACATAGTTAGTAAATAAAACATCGATATTTTTTGCTTTTAAAATTGCTAATATATTATTTAAATTTTCCTCTTCTAACCAATCATCACTATCTACTATTTTAAAGTATTTCCCTTCTGCTATCTTTAAACCTACATTAATTGCTCCTCCTGGCCCTTTATTTTCTTGATCAATTACTTTTATAATTTTAGGATATTTGTTTTGATATGCCTCAGCTATTTTTAATGTATCATCATCAGAGCCATCATTTACTAAAATAATTTCTTTCTTTGCGTTACACCTTAATAGAGAATTAATCGCTTTTTTCATATAACTTGCACTGTTATAACAGGGGATTAAAAATGTTATTAATTTCATTTCAAGACGCCACTTTTCTTTAAGTAACGAATAGCTAATAACATTTCATTCGTTACTATTTTATTAATTTCTAAATTACCTGGATTTTTCAATAAATATTTTTTTAGTTTTTTCAAAGGAACATATGCTAATTTAAAATTGCCATTTCGTTCTTGATCATCTAAATATATATTATCTAAATTATATGGTTCGTCAGTATAAATATAATAATAATATATTTCAATACTACGATTATTCCCTTGTACTGGATAGTCCTTTAAAAAATATTTTAAAGCAAAAAAAGGTTTATATTCATCATTTAAAATAATTCCAGTTTCTTCTAATACTTCTCTTTTTAAGCCTTCATCTAACGTTTCTCCTTCTTCTAAGTGACCCCCTGGAAATTGAATTGTTGTATAAGCTTCTGCTAGTAATATCTCTTTTTTACTATTCATCATTACAGCTTTTACACGGATTATTCGATCATTTATTTCACTTTCTTTTATATGATCATAATTAATTATTTTTATTTTCATAATTACCACTATCAATAGTTTACCTAAAAAATAAAAAGAAAACTAGGTTTTCTTTACTTACTTTACATTATATTTATGCTACTTTTCGTAAAATTAGACCATCTTTTACTTTATTTGACGGAATACCATTATCTATATGAGAAAAAGTTAAAATTTCTTCTTTTTCTAAATCCGATAAGCTCATTTTAGATGATAGTACAGGATAAGTTCTAAAACTAGATGTTGAAGTGCTATAGCAACTAATTAAATAGGCTAAAGCTATTTGGCCATTTTCTTTCATTATTTTTAATAATCTCTTTTCATATTCTTTCAATTTATCATATTTCCAATATAATCCAAAAGATTTGTCAAAATAATCAGCTATATTAGAAAGAAAGAGAAAATCATATTGACATTTAAATACACTATCTAAAATCATACAGTCGCAACATTGAAAACTAATGTGAGCTCGCTTTAAATTTTCTTGGAATTTATTATAGCTTGCTAAATCTTTTAAATAAGTATTTTTGGCAATTGCCATCTGTTCTTTTTGGATGTTAATTAATATCATTTGAAATAAATTTAAAGGTTGTTCTTGGTGTTTTTGAATTTTGTAATTATATTCTATTACTCCTTGCCAATAAAGACACATTTTAGAATCCATAAAAGAAAATAATCCTTTTACTAACTCTGTTAATTCTTCTAATGAGGTTTTTCGATCTACAATTTTTCGCATAAAACATAAGTAACTATAATAATCATATTTTAATATAGCTGCTCTTTTTAATCCTAAAGAATAATATTCCGTTAATCTATTGGTATCAAACGTTTCAATATCTAAAATACCATGATAAACTAAATTAAAAGCATGGTCTCCACTAGCTAAAACAGTTAAAGCATTCCTTTTCCCTTCTAAATCCATTAGCCTCATATAGCCATCGATGTTTTCATTTGTATCCTTATATACTCTTTGATATTCGCTAAATGGAATGCCCATCATCAATATTCTTTGGGCATCTACTTGAGTTTTTATCATTTTTTGTGTTGCATTTATTGCTTCATTCATAACCAATTCCCCTTTTATTAGTTTTATATTATAGCATAATTCGCACCTTTTAGCAAACTACATAAAAAAAGCTCCTAATACAGAGCTTATAATTTCTTTTTTGGTGATCTGTACGGGATTCGAACCCGTGAATATATGCTTGAGAGGCATACGAGTTAAAACCACTTCTCCAACAGACCAAATAGAATGTCTTTGTTTAAGACATTCTTATTCTATCATATTTTATTTTTACTTACAATATTTTTACTTATTTTTTATTTTTTTCTTATCGATTATTTTTGATATATTTACAATTTAAAATATAGTAATCCATTCTACTAATTGCTATCTTGTTGACATATTTTTATTCCAATATCATTGTCTTCTGGAATAATATATATGTTGTTATTATGGAATTGTTTACTATTACAGTCAATTATTAGGACGGATTCCTCTTTGGCATTTGCTGGAGTAGATAATTTATATATTTTGCTTCCACCATCATAAGCTATACTATATACTTCAAATAAATCTAAAATATTTTCAAAACCATGCTTATTTAAGTAATCGGTAATATTATATTTTGCTTTATTAGTTAGAAGAAAAATATCATCTAAACAATATGAGTATATATTATAATTACTGTATTCCTTAAGCTTATTGGTACTACAAACTTCTCTTCTTTTTGTATCTATTAATTGTATTTTTTCTTGAAAAAAAACATAGAAGAATATGGTACTAGAAATAGAAATAATTATTAATAGTACTAGAAAAATATATTTTTTCACAGCATAAACCCTTTCATATTTTGATTTAATAACTTTTAAACCTTATCTCTCTATATATTTTAGCATAGGTCATAATGTATTACAACTTTTTAGTTTGTGAAAATATATTTTATAATAGTGGTTATGTCTTAAGTATTGGTATACGAAAATGTCTCAAATTAATATATATAACTTGAGGTGATTATATTATGAAGGTGTATATCTAAAAGACAAATTGATCGGTCTTTCCTCTTTTTTAGTATATCATATATTAATTTTTATTAAATAATATTTTCACTCCATACCAAATAAACTAATAAATGTAATGTTATAAATGATTCTTTATTCTATATAATTAATGATGTACTTATTAAGAAGACTGCTTCTAAAACAGCCTTATAATATTGTTTTAGTTTTAAATGCAAGACTTAAAACATCAACATTATCTATTTAGGATTACCCACTGGTTAATCTTGTATCCTAATGCTTTTTTATTTAGCCTTAACCAAATATTAAGTTTAAAAGGATATTGGGCGCACACCGATCGTGTTATTCACGTTCCATGTGTTGAGGTTGCCATTCGAATTCACACCGAACACGACAGCATTCGTAGCATTATACGGAGACTAGAAAATCTCAAAGTTTTTAGATTAACCATAAATATTTTAACACAGATTATAATACATTACAATTTTTTTAGTTTATGGATATTTATTATACTACTTAGTATTAAATAAAATATTATTACTATTCCTACTACTATATTTATTTGTAATCCATTTTTTAACAGACTAATTTCATATCCCATTTTATTTGATAATATAAAATTACCTACTATTATGATTATATTTAGCAATAATATACTTAATCCTATTATCAGAAAACTAAATAAACTGTTCTCTAATAAATATATCTTTCTTTCTTCTTTGATGGACATGCCCAAATATCTAGTTATCCTGAAAAAAGATTCATTTAATTTGAAATGCAAATGAAAATAGAATAATACAATAATTGTTAAAATTAATAATAATGTATATGACATATTTTTAACTAAATTACTTATATTTTGAGTAATTTTTGTGATATTTTGAAAATCATCAGAATATTTAGTGTGGTATTTGATATTTTCTGGATAATTATTGTCTAATATTTTTAAAGTTTTTTGTAACTCTTTAGGAGAAAATATAATATATCTTACAAGATCCGCTTTAAAAATATATTGGTTTAAAATTTGACTACTTACCAAGGTTTCTTCTCCTACCCCCATTATTTTCATTTCCTGTTTTGTATCTTTAAATAAATGAAATAAGTCTTTAATGTATAAATTCAGTTTTTGACTATTCATATTATTTTGGATTATATATTCTAAAGCTTTTTTCTCTGTGAGATCTTCCTTGGAGTATATTTCGTAGAGCCTATTATTTGTTAATTTATTTAGTAAATCATAGCTAATTATTATTTCATTCTGTTGCAAATTTTTAGAGCTTTCAGGTAAAATAGGAATTTCATTTAAGTTTATTTCTAAATAAGTATAATTAACATTATTTAAGGGAAATTGTTGTTTGAAAAAAGATGGATTAACATAAATATGATATAAATGTTTTAATAAGTATTCTTCCTCTTCTATATTTAAGAATGTTTTAGAACTAATATTGTCTTCTAATAAGTATATTCCAGTGATTTCATAAATACTATTATTTATTCTTATTTTATTATTATTTAATAAATCTTCAAAATTTTTAGGATAGTAAATTTCATTATTCTCGTTATAAGCACCTAAATGAACTATATAATAAGCTAAAAAATTAGAGATCATTATTTCTTTTTCTGAATTAGGGAGATTTCCTATATAATCATAGTTAAATTTCTCTGTAAGAGGAATATATAGATAATCACATTCTTCTTTCCAATCATAGAATTGATAAAAATCATTAACATTAGAAGTATTAACAAAGTTAAATGTATAAAACTCATTATTTGCATAAATATTATATATTGGAAGAAAATCATATCCTTGTAAATCCTCTATTATTTTTGCTATTTCTTCTTCTGTGAATAGCTTATTAAAAGGAGTATTTCCTTCAGCTTTTAAAAGCGTTATGCCATTTTCTTTACTATCTATTAAAGCTTCAGCATGACTTTTATTTACATCAAAATTGTTTAAAACTAAAGTAAATCCAAAACATGTAGTAAGCATTGTTATAAGAATCATAGCTAGAACAAATACTTTCTTTTGGGATAATAAGTTTTTTACACTATATTTTAATAAAGTAGAAAAAGAAGTTTTAGATATTATTTCTTTTTCTAAATTTGCTTGATGGTGATTATTATTTTTAATCTTAATATTCGATATCGTTCCATTTTTTAAAGTAATTATTTTATCTGCGTATTGTTCTGCGGCTTTTTGATCATGGCTTACTACTATTATTAATTTATCTTTGCTCATTTCTTTTAATAAATCAAAAATAATTTTGGAAGTTTTAGAATCTAAAGCACTTGTTGGTTCATCGGCTAGAATAATATAAGGATTTTTTACCAAAGCTCTTGCTATCGCTACTCTTTGTTTTTCTCCTCCAGATATATTTAGTACTTTTTTATCTTTAATTGGAGTTAATTCCAATTTATCAAGTATATCATAGATTAACTTTTGATCTTTTTTGTTTTTCAATTCTAAACTAAGTATAATATTTTCAATTACTGTAAAATTTTCAATTAATTTAAAGTCTTGAGTTATAAATCCAATTTTATATTTACGGTAATTATCTAAATTGCTAATTTCTTTTTTGTTCCACTTGATTTTTCCATTGGTTGGTTTTTCCATTCCGCCTAAAAGATTTAATAATGTTGTTTTACCACTTCCACTTTTTCCTAAAATAAATACTAATTCATTTTGGGTAAATTCTAAATTAATATTTGTTAAAGCTTCTATTTTTTCATATTTTGTTTGATATTTTTTATTAATATTTTGGCATTCTAACATTTTAAATTTTTTCCTTTCTTAATACCTCAATAGGATTTAAATTCATTATCTTGCGAATTGGTAAAATACTCGCTAAAAAGACGGTAGTAATAAGTAAGATACTTAAATAGAAAATTACTTTAATATCAAAATATAGATAGTGTATCGTAAAGCCAAGATTAGAAGAAATCACATGATTTATTAAATTTACACTAAAAATAGATACAGGAATACAAACTAACATGGTTAATATTATTATTATTAAATCTATTAATATTTGGGCTTTATAAATATCTTTTGCTTTTGCGCCTAAACATTTTAGAATGCCTATATCTTTTTTGATAAAATGATATAGTATATACATAAATAAGCTAAAAACACCAATATTGAAAATACTTAATATCAAAATATACAAAATACTATTATTTTTTATTTCTGATATTAGAGGAAGACTTTCTTCTATAACATGGGAATATGGTGTTTTAATACGATAAAGACTTGTATTTATGGGATATTTTTTTAATAATTCTTCTATTTTAATCATATCTTCTTCATAAATAGATATCGTTTTACTTAAATTGTTTGGCAAGGCATATTCTTTTATAATATTATCTGACAAATAATACTTATGATTATATTCATTTTCATCTATAACAATACCTACAATTTTTAGATTATAATATTTAAATTCTTCATTATTTTTATAATGATAAGAATCTCTTATACATAAAGTAATTGTTTGATTTAAAATGGATTGATTTATTATATATTCATTAGCATATTCTTGCATAGTTAAATCAGTTATTTGAGTAAAAGATTTGCTAAAATTTTGATTCGTTAACAAATCTAAAATATCTTGATTAATTATAATTTCGTTATCTTTCAGTTCGCTCTTTGTATATTTACTTGCTATATTATTATAATCTAAAAAGATAAACTCATCATTTATTTTTAAATATTCTTTATATATTGTTTTGTCTATTTCATTATTAGGGATAAGATCTGATATTAAAAAGAAATTATTATTTACAAAAATGTTTCCAAATTCTTGATTTAATTTTTTTGTTTCTTCATCATAAATAACTTCTTTTCCAAGTTCGGTTTCTTTATATTCAATTTTTTTCTTGCTAAATTCATTTATATCAAAATCTTTTATATCATAGATACCTGTAACAATAAAGTAATTTTCATTAAAGTTAATTGCTTTTTGATCCTCTATAAAAGATTCATTTGAATCTGGAAAATAAGGATTACCTAAATCGTCATAAATCCCATGATTTCTAATAAAATAAGCTAGAACATTTGATATCATGATTTCGTTTTTATTTTTAGGAAAAGAGCCTATATATTGATAATCTTTTAATATGTTTTCATCGGTTAAATAAAAAGTTAATTTATCTTCATTAAAATTTGAATGAAGTAAGCTGAAAATTTCGGGAAGTTCTTTTTTATAAATATTAACATAATCAAAAGAAATTGGGGCATCATTAGAATAAAATGATGTATTTACTCTATATTGATAATTATTTTGTTTTAAGTCTTTTGTTATCGTTTCTAATTCTGCATTATTAAAGCTTGATATATTAGCATTAGGAGTATAGTTTTTTATTTGTTTATAAATGGTAATTTCATTTTTATTATTTAAACTTAAAGTTTCCGCATGAGTTTTATTTATATTTATTTGAGGTATAAAATAAGAAATAGTAAAAAGGGTTAGATTAATTATTAAAATAATAAATATAATAAAATATTTCCATTTATTTTTTTTAAATAATAACTTAGAAAGCTTTAAAATATCTTTTAGAGATAATTTGGAAGTATGACTTATTATAGGAAACTTTGAATCTATTAAACTATCTTTAGATATATTATTATTTATTGTTCCATTTTCTAAATAATAAGAGTAATCACCATATTTTTGAGCAGATATTTCATCGTGAGTTACGACTATTACTAGTTTTTCTTTACTAATTTCCTTTAATATTTTTAGAACTTTTTCACCTGTTATTTCATCAAGATTTCCTGTTGGCTCATCAGCTAAAATAATATAAGGATTTTTTACTAGTGCTCTGGCAATTCCTACTCTTGCTTTTTCTCCACCAGATAATTCTTTTATTTTACGTAATTTAAGATGTTTTATTTCTAATTTTTCTAAAATTTTTAAAATTGCTTCTTTATTTTCTTTATTTTGTAGTTGAAGTGAAAGAGCAACATTTTCATAAACATTAAGAGAATCTAATAAATTAAAATCTTGAAAGATAAAACCAACATTATAATTACGATAATTTTCGGTTTTTTCTTTTATAAGCAAGGTATTGTTGAAATATATCTCTCCTGATGTTGGAAAATCTAACCCTCCCAAAAGATTTAGAAATGTTGTTTTTCCACTTCCACTTTTCCCTAAAATAAATACCAATCCTTTATTAGGAAAGGTTATATTTATGTTTTTTAAAATGAATATCCTTGTTTTATTTTGGATATAATCTTTATTTAATCCTATAATTTCTAACATATTTACTCCCTTTTTCTATTATTTATTTTATCATTTTATCATAAATGTATTAAAAAAACATAGTGCTTGTTAGGCACTATTTTATTTTTTCTTTAATAGGTTGCTTAAATTTTGAAAGAAAATATCAATTTCATTTAGATATTGTTCACAATCACCAATATTACAACTTATTTTGTTATTAAAATCAAATGATACGATTGGCTTATAATCTTCATTATATAATGTAAATATTAAAGTTTTATTGTTCAAGTTATAGTACCATTCTTTTTCAGAATTATTACTAGATACGTATATTACTTCCACATCTGGTATATATAAATAGTTGTAATTATCATCTTGATAAACATAATTAGGATCTTTATATATAAATTTTTCTTTTATTTGTTTATTTACTTTTGTCTGATTTTTAAAATTAGTTGTAGTAATTGATTTTATTGTTTTGGAAAACAAGTGACTATTAGAAAAAATACTATTAAATTTTAAAGGAATTGTTATTGTTTCTTGTTCTATTTGTATTTCTAAGTAAAAATTTTTTAAAATATATTCTATATTTTCAAATTCGATATAAGCATTATAGCTTTTAAAATCTTCAAATATTATTCTATTGTCATCTAAACTTTGAATAAGATGCTCTTTTCCATCTTTATCTTGATAAAATAATTTTAAATTCATAACTTCTCCTTTTAGTGGAATAATAAGTCCCGTATCAAAATAAAGATGATCATTTGTTTTTATTATAATACCATTTTCAATTTTAATTTTATTATCTTCATAATTTAAAGAATAAATTTTTATGGAATTATATGTTGTAATAAAATAATATGATAAAAAAATAATTAATATTATTATACTAGTACATGTAATTCTGAATAATTGTACTTTTAATTTGGCTTTTTCTTTATAAATTTGAACTGGTAGTTTTGCAATTTCTTTCTTATTATTTGATGTTTGTCTTTCACCATATAATAACTCATTTGTGGTAATATTTAATTCTTTACATAGTTCTAAAAATAAGGATACATCTGGTAAACTTTTACCATTTTCCCATTTTGATATTGCTTCTCTTCCAATATGTAGTTTATTTGCTAATTCTTCTTGAGTCATATTTTTATCTTTTCTAAGCTCTCGTATGAAATTACCAATTTTATCTAAATTCAACTCTCATCACCCAATATTTTTATTTTAACATTAATTATAAAAATAATAAATCTTTAAATTTATTTTCTTAAGACAAGTACACCATTTTGTTCGTCTAAATAATAGCTAGGTATTAAAAGGATTTCTTCTTTTAAGAGATTTCTTCCTGTAATGTCAGTTCCTCCAATAGGATAAGTTCTTAGTTCACCATTCGTATATAAACTGTAAATATAAGATGCATATATTTTACCATTTAAAGTTAAATGTTCTTTTAAATTATGATACATCTCTTTTAATTTATTTATATCTAACTCTGGACAATATAAATGTTCTAAAATATTGGAACATAGAATTAAATCATATTCTTTCTCTTTCTGAAAATTCAAAATATTTGTTTGAGTGAAAGTAACTTGAACTTGGTTCATTCTATTTCTTACTTTTTCATAATCTTGTTCATTCGATAAATATTCATTATAAAATTTTATTTCTTCTAAATTAAAATAATAATCTTGAGTTAAAATTTGAAATAAGGTGAGATCTTTTTTATATTGAGTTTGAAGTTGAAGATAAAATTCAAATATCAAGGACCAAAAATTTCTATATTTAGGAGACATATATTTTAAAAGAATTTTGAATATTTGCTTTTCTTCATTGGTTATATTTTTTAGACTTTTAAAAAGTAAAGTTATTATTTTTATGTATTCTTCATATGAAAATATTGTTATCATTGTTTGCTTGATTCCTAAAGCATAATATTCCGTTAAAGGATTAATATCTACTAAATCAATATTAGAGAAACCATGATTTAGTAAATTCAAATATTGATCGCCACTACTACAAATACTTAAAACATTATCCCCTTTTATTCTTTTTAAATATCCTTTAATATTTTCATTGGTAAAAGCATATACTTGAAAACTGGAATATTGTTTATTTTTTAAAGCGTTTAAAATTAAATCTTGAATATCTTTTATCATTTAAAAAAGTGTCCTTAAACACTTTTTAGTAATTTTCCATAAAAATATTTAAACGCTTTAACATTTTATCTTTACCAAGTAGTTTCATAATATCATAAAGATTTGGTGTCATACTAGATGTAGTTAAAACTACTCGAATAGCTGTTGTAAAATCAGCAACATTTCCTTTATAATTCTCAGGATTTTCTTTATATTCTTTCATATTAGAAGCATATCCTAACTTTTCACATAATTCTTTTATGTTATTAAACCATTCTTCTTCATTGTCAAGTTCACTATAATAATTATTTAAATATTCTCTCATGATTTTACTAATTTCAAATTTATCAGTTATTTTGCCAAAATCATATGATAACTCTCTATTCCATTCTTCTTCATAAAGATACCATATTTTAGGGAAAATACTACTATAGTTTTCATAGTCTTTTCGTGGCTTTTTTGTTTCTCTTTCAATATTTAAGAATGCTATCGTATCCTCTTTATATTTGCTAATTAAATCATATACATGTTCATCATATTTCTTTGCCCATGCTAGATATTCTTCATAAAGATCTTGAGCTGTCATTTTAGAGATATAATTTTTAGAAATATTATCTAGTTTGGCTAAATCAAATAAGGCACCACTTGAACTCATTTTCTTAGGACTAAATGGGAATTCATAAAAGGGAGTATCTGGATGACTAGTACGCCACTCTTCAAAATTAGAATTAGCAATTGTCATTACAGAATCAATTACTGCTAAAACAGGATACCCTTTTTCTTCGTAGAAAAACATTAGAGCTTCTGGATCTTTTCGTTTCGAAATTTTTCGAATTACATCGCCATCTTTTTTCAAAATTAATGAAGTATGTATATATTTAGGCATTTTATAGCCAAACGCTTTAAATAAATCAAAATGAAGTGGTACACTACTCATCCATTCTTCTCCACGCACTACATGAGTAGTATGCATTAAATGATCATCTACAACATGAGCAAAGTGATAAGTTGGAAGTAGATTTTCACTTTTCATAATTGGTACATCAATATCATTTTCTGGCATTTCTATTTTGCCTTTTGTTAAATCTTCAAAGATAAATTTACGATTAAAATCTCCTTCTGAACGGAAACGAATGGTAAATTTTTCGCCATTTTTTATTCTTGATGCTTTCTCATCATTCGATACATCTCTAAATTTAGCATATCTTCCATAAATTCCAATTCTTTTTTTAGAGTTTGATTGGTATTCTCTAATTTCATTTAATTCATCGCTTGTTAAGAAACATGGATAAGCCCTTCCAATACTAATTAAATACTTAATAAAAGCATGATAAATCTTTATTCTTTCACTTTGAATATATGGGCCATAATTGCCAACTGTTTTCCCTTCAAATTCATATTCATCAGGATAAATCCCATAATGACTCAAAACATGATGAATAAATTCAACAGCTCCTTCCACACTTCTGGCTTGATCTGTATCTTCGTTTCTTAGGAAGAATACTCCCCCACTTGATTTAGCTAAACAATAATTAATTGTAGCACTCATCATATTACCAATATGCATAAATCCAGTAGGACTAGGAGCAAATCTTACTACTTTGGCTCCTTCTTTTAATTCTCTTTTAGGATATAATAACTCATAATCTTCAGGAGTCTTTGTAATATTAGGAAATATTAAATCTGCTAATTCTTGATTTGTCATAATAACCTCTTTTCTAATATTATTTTACTTGAAAGAAGAAAAAAAAGCAAGGTTTTACCTTGTTAATTCACATTCATGGGCATATTCATGATCATTTTGTAAAAACATTAAATATTCATAAGCTCGATCAACACAAAATTCTGTAGTTAAAATAGATAATATTGCATTATCACTAGGTGTTATTCTCTTACTTAAATAATAAGCCTCAACTGCTTGTAATATATAACTACAAATCTCTTCAACATGATTATTAGTCGCTAAGGCTGTTATTACTGTTTGGTATTCATTTGCATCTATCCTTAGAGCAGCATCCTTATCTAATATTAATGATAAACAATAATTTTTTAATGTACGCATAATATTACCTCCTAATTTAATTGTAAAACAATTTTTTTCGTTTGTAAATTATAAATCTTGATTGCTTTTCATAAATTCTCTTAAAACTTTTGATAGTGCCCTCTTTTCAATTCGAGAAACATAACTCCTAGATATTTTTAAATCATGAGCTATTTCTTTTTGAGTATGTTCATCTTCTTTTAATAAGCCATATCTTTTAACTAATATTTCTTGTTCTCTGGGTGTTAAAACATGAAAATATTTTTTTAAAAGAGAAATACTATCTTTTAAATGAAGAATATCAGCAATATCTTTAGAATCGTCTTTAATAATTTCAATTAAGCTAACTTCATTCCCATCTTTATCAAAGCCAATGGAATCATTTAAACTTATAGTATTGGCTATTTTTTTATTACTTCTAAAATGCATCAATATCTCGTTTTCAATGCATCTTGCTGCATATGTTGTTATTTTTGTTGCTTTACTTTTTTGATAGGAATCAATTCCTTTAATTAAACCAATCGTACCAATACTAATTAAATCATCAGTATCTAATTTACCATTATCAAACTTTTTCACTATATGAGCTACTAATCTTAAATTATGCTCTATTAATGTGTTTCTTGCTTCCTTATCTCCATTTAACATTTTAGTAATCATTAGTTCTTCTTCTTCGCTACTTAATGGTTCAGGAAAAACTTGATTGGAATAGCTTCCGGTAAATAATAACATATCTTTTACAAGATTTAATAAACTTAGAAACATTTTTTCACTTCCTAATAAAGTATATTTTTCTTGTAAATAAATATGATTGGCACTTTTTTTGTAATATGTTTTAAAATCCCTGTAACTATATATTTAATTCTATTTCTAACTCATTTATTTAATATCTTTTTTATAATTCTATTTTAATTTATAACCCATTTTCTCTAATTCTAATAAACTAATCAAAGATAAATCAACTTTATTTAATTCTTTAATTGAATAAAATTCAGCTCCTAACGAATCATCATTTACTTCATCTACTTTTAATGAAGATTGTTTATTATTTTCAAACTCTAGAACTTCATAGAATATCCCAACATGATGTCCATCAATTAGTAAATTATTAAATTCCCATTCAAAATCAACAGAATCAACATCAAATAATTTGAAATCCTTAACTTTAATTCCTACTTCTTCTAGTAATTCCCTCTTTAAAGTATTTTCTGGTTTTTCATGAAATTCAATAGTTCCACCCGGCAAATCTAACTTTCCATCATATGGTTCTCCATTTTTTTAATTAAAAGAATTTTATCATCTTTTATTATAATTCCATAAGCACCATACTGCCTAAACTCTTTTTTCTCCATTTTCTCACCTCTCTTAAAAATTATATCAAAAAAACTAAAACAGGTAAAAACTCATCGAAGTTTATAAAAAGAATTTTTTAAAATAGCTATAAAATAGCAAAAAGGTACTTAGGTTAGAATATATATTATTTATCAAAATTGTAGAATATAAAATATAATTTCTATGCAAATTATTTCTAATTTTCTAAATTTCTATTTTTTCTTTTACTGTTTTAAAATATAATTTAAATGTATCATGATAAGTTAAATTGTCTGGCAAATCTTCTAAAAATAGTATATCCGACATTTCATATTCTTCTGGCAATTTTTCCATTTCTAATATTTCGCAAAAGCATAAAAGTGCAAATGTACTAATTTTATAAACACTAATAGGTATAACATTAATTTTAGTAGCTCCTGTTTCTTCATACATTTCTCTTTTGGCAGCATCTTGCCAAGTTTCGCCTTCCTCTATATGTCCTCCTGGAATTTCCCAGCCATTTCTTTTTTTATTAAAGCAAAAAACAAATTTTCCTTGATAACGACTTACGCATACTACTCTTGTATATTCTGATTCATCACAGTATCCTAAGTTATATAAATTTACTTCCAACATAATTAACTCCTTTTTATTAATATATTTTAACATGTTTAATAAGAATAATTATTTTTATGTTTGTTTGCTTTTACAATTATTTTTTCAAAAATAATTAACATAATAATATATTTATAAATTTCTCTATAAGATAAAAAAAGACTAGTCTTCTTCTATGAAAAACTTGTCTATACTGGTATTTAAAATTACACTTATTTTGTATAAATCATAAATAGAAATAGCCATATTGGTATCAGCAAGTTCAAAGTTTTGCAAAAATTCCTTTTTAATTTCAGCATACTTGCATAATTCATCAATCGTTAAATTTTTTTCTTTACGATATTTTCTTACGTTTTTAGCTACAATTTTATACATTTCGGGATTAAATTCAAAATTTCTACTCATAAGTACACCTCATCTATATTGTACACTTATTTTTTTATTTTATAAAGTATTATTCTTCAAAAAATTTTTCCATTGATACGTTTAAGACTATAGATATTTTATAAAGAGTATTTAAACTCATTCCTTCTTTACCAAAGGTTGTTTCAAATCTTCTTAAAAAATCATTAGATATGCCAATATCCGTTGCTAATTGTTCTTGAGTTATACCTGCCATTTTACGATATTTTCTTACATTTCTTGCTACTACTTCAATTATATTATCTCTAAAAGTAAAATCTCTTTTAAATGTCGTCATTCCTTATTCACTCTCCACTATTATTGTACTAGGTTGTGAGATTTTTTACTATGAAGTAATACTTCTTTTTTATGTTTATCTACTATATTATTATATGATAAAATGCTCTTTTAAACAAGAAAAAAATTTACTTTCAGTAAAGTAAATTTTTAAGAATTTTTATTTGGGTTTGGAGTTCTTGACAGAATCATATTAATATCAGTTTCAATTTCTGGATTATCTAACACAGATAAGTATTCTTCTAATTCCTGTTTATTCATTCTTTTTAATTTAGCAAGCTTAGTGCTATAATATTTCATCGCTACTAAATACTTTTTAAATTTTAGAAGTTCTCTTGTTTCTTCGATATGAGTAATTTGAGATGTCTTAGTTTCTATAGGAGTTAATTTTGCATTTTTTATTCTTTCCAATTCTTTTCTTTTCCCATCTAGATGAGCTTTTAATACTGCTATTGTTTTTTTAAGTCCTTTTTTTTCACTATAAATTTTTTTTAATTCTAAGATCTGTTCAAAGCCCATGGTAAAAAAAGCAATACTCCCTACTAAGCATGTTAATCCCAATTCAGAAATTACCAAACAATTAGGTAGCAATGAAGCGCTTATCCCCCAAAAGCTTATACTCAAACTGAGACCTCCTAGTAAAAGAGATACGATAAGCATTATAAGATAAAACCCAAACTTACTTTTATCTAATTTTGTTTCTAACTCACTAATAGTATCTTCTAAACTTTCTACTTTATTTTCAGCAATTAATATATCTTTGGTATTATCAGTATTTTCTATTCTTTTAATATTTCCTTTTTCATCCGTAACTAATGTCATATCCGTTAATTCGATATAATCTATGTTCATTGCAATTCCCCCTTAATTAGGTATATATATGCTATCATATTATTACTACTTTGTCAAAAAGTTATTTAATTCATAATTCGTTTAAACATTTTCTCTAAATCATAAATACTAAACTTAATAATAGTTGGTCTACCATGAGGGCAATTATAAGGATTATCACACATGACTAATTCATTTAATAATTCTTCTTGAGCTTCATGACTAATTCGCATATTGGCTTTAATACTCATTTTACATGCTAGAGTGGCTGCTAGATGATCGTTGAACTTAATTGGGTCAAATTTATCTTTTACCGAAATTACTAAATCGATAATTTTACGAATACTTTCTTCTTCATAGTCTTGTAAAATCCAAGTAGGATGTCCTTTAATTACAAATGTATTAACTCCAAACTCTTCAATAATAAATCCCATATTCGTTAAAATACTTAAGTTTTCCTTTAGTATTAGAAAATCAGATGCTGATAATTCAATTGTTATTGGAATTAAAAGATTAGTTGTCGTAATTTCTTTCTTCCTTAAAGAGTTTAGGTAACGTTCATAATTTACTCTTTCTTGAGCAGCATGCTGATCAATTAAGAATATTCCCTCTTCATTTTGAGCAATAATATATGTTCCTAAAGCTAAGCCTACAGGATATAACACAAAGTTTTTCATTTCTTTATTTACTACCAATTCTTCATTTGTTTTTATTTTCGTTGCATTTTGCTTTTCGTTAATATCCACTTGAAAGTTTAACTCTGTTTGAATTGGTTCTTCTTCTTTTTTGGCCATAGAAGAAACAATATCTGCAATTACACTATCCTTAATAATATTTACACTCTCTTCTTTTAAAGCATTGGGGATTAATAAGTTATTATAAAGCGTATCTTTAATAGTTGTATATATTAAATCATATAGCTCCATACTTTTACTAATTTTAACATCTTGTTTGGTTGGATGAATGTTTACATCTACTAAAGTAGGATCCGTATTAATTTTTAAAATAACAACAGGATATTTACCATCTGGTTTATAAGTATGATAAGCATCATTTATGGCTTTATTAATATCTCCATTTCTTATTACTCGATCATTTACAAAGGTATTTAAGTCATTGCGGTTAGAACGCAGTATCTCTGGTTTACATATATAACCATAAATATCAAAATCATTATTACTATTTTTAAATTCTAACATTTTATTAGAAACATTTAAGCCATAAATTTCATGAATAGTTTTTAACAAATTATCAGAACCACTTGTTTTTACAATAATTTTTTCATTATTCATTAAAGTAAATTTAATATCAGGATGAGCTAAAGCTAGTTTTTCAATTAAATTTACAGAATTATAATTTTCAGTATTTTCTGATTTTAAATACTTTAAACGAGCTGGAGTATTATAAAACAGATTTGTAACAGTAATTGATGTACCTGTTCGTAAATCGCCTACTGTATTTTCTAATACTTCGCCTCCTTTGATATGAATAAGAGTAGAAGATGATCCATCACTAGTTTTTAATATTACTTCTGATACACTAGCTATAGATGGAAGAGCTTCACCTCGAAATCCCATTGTATCTATGAAAAACAAATCATCATCTCGAAGTAATTTACTTGTAGCATGCCTTCCAAAAGCAAGTATAGCATCTTCTTTATCCATTCCACTACCATTATCAGTTACTTTAATGCTTTCTAATCCGCCTTTTAATAGCTCTATTTTTATTTCACTTGCTCCCGCATCAATACTATTTTCGACTAATTCTTTTACGATACTTGAACATCTTTCGACAACTTCTCCGGCTGATATTTTATTAGCTAATGTCTCACTCATTACATGTATTTTACTCATAATCACCACTCAAATCTAATCTTACCTCTAAATTATTAATATTACTTAAAATCGTTGTTTCTTCTTTTATATTGATATAACCTATCCCTGGCATTACAATGTCTTCATTTGTTTTAATCTTTATTGGAAATAATTTTTCTTCTATTTTTTTGTACTCTCTTTTGATTTCTATAGGTGTAGTATAAATAGTAATCTTATTTGATTCTGTAAAATAAAATTTATAAATATTATGGATATTAACTAATGTATTGGGTTTTATTTGATACGTTATGGGTTTTAATTCTTTTGTTATAATATTTAAATTTTCGTTTTGATAAGAAAATCCGGGAGTGTCATATATGATATAATCTCCAATTTTTATTTTGATAAAATCTAAAGTTGTATTTGGTTTATTGCTTGCTAATATTTCTTTTTTTATACCATATTTCTTTAATATTTTATTGATAAAAGTACTTTTCCCAGCATTTGTAATTCCCATAATATAAGCTATCTTACATTTTTTTTCGTCCATTATTTTAAAAATGTTATTAGAGGTCAAATTCTCTTTATGATTGATAAATAAAATAGGTTCTTCAATTTTATATACTTTTTTTAACCATTTTTTTATTTTTTCCAATTTCATTTCTTTTCTTAAAGTATCACTCTTACTTATTACTAAAACTTTTGTAAGTTTAATTTCTTTAAATAAATTAATGGTTTCTTGATTGATATTTAGAAAATCTATTAGAAAAAAAGCAATTCCTATCCCCTTATTTACTTTCTTTATAATACTTTTTTCATCAATCATATCCTCTTTTTTCTCACCATAATTTTTTAGTCGAAAACAACGTTTACAATAATTATTTTTTAAATTTGGGGTATATCCCCAATTATTTTCATTAGTGTTCTGAAGGATTTTTCCACATCCTAAACATATTTTATTCATAGTATTCTCCTTTTATTAAAATTTCTTTTTTTTCTAATCTTCGACGAATAAAACCTTCTAAAAAACGATTGATTTTTGTACAAAATTTTTCATAATCGCCAATTTGATTGATTAAAATAGAAGTAATTCCCACTCTATTAGCTCCATAAATATCGGTTAAAAGTTGATCCCCTATCGCAGCGATTTCATGATATTTAAATTTATATATCTTCATGATTTTTAAATATTTCTTTTTAAATGGTTTATGAGAAGACGCCGAAACATCTACATTTAATCCCTCTTTAAAAGGAATTAACCTTTTTTTGCCACTATTTGAAATAATAATTACTTTAAAGTCTTGTTCTAAAGTCATAAACAATTCTTTCACTTTTTTAGTTGGTATGTCTATATTTACTGGAACTAAAGTGTTGTCTAAATCAAATAATAAGCATTTAATTCCTTTTTCTTTTAATTTTTTATAATCAATATCATAGATACTTTTTTGATACATATCTGGAATAAAATTTTGCATTTACATCACCAAAGTTATTATATCAAAAAAAAGAAGAAGTATCTATCTACTTCTTTAACATTTCTTCTGCTTGTTTATATGTTCCTATTAAATATTTATCGGCAATTTGTATTTGCTCTAAATCTCTTGTTCTCAAAATGATACCATATAAGAAAAGTAATGATTGTTCTCCTTCCATTCGCCAACAAGCAAATATTTCTTCTATTTCTTTTTCTGTTAGGATTATATTTTTAATTAAAGGGTATAGACCTTCCTTAAAATTTCCTGTTTTAATTCGAAATAGAATTTCATTTCTTAATTCTGTTTTTTCTTTTTGAAGTTCTGTTCTTATTGATTCTGTCAAATTCATTCCTCCTTAAAGTTAGTATAGCAAATTAATTTTTATTTAGCAATTATTTTAAAGCACTTAAAACATTACTAATGATATCAATGTTATCAATGGCATCACTTATTTTGTCTGTAGTTCTTAAACGATATTTTGACTTCATATTCTCTTTATATCTTTTAATACTAGTAGGATCACGATTTAAATCTTTTAACCAATAAGAATTATATTTCAAAAGATCTAACATTCTTTTATCTTTTTTTAGTTCCATTAAAACGTTTACTTGCATTTTAATCCTCAAAGAATTTATTGATTGGACGAGGAGTTACTGGACCTTTTATAGCAGACGCTGTAGTACTTTTACCTGTTAATTCTTGAACTAATCCTAAAGCTTTTTGAGCAGTATTAATATGTTTTTGAACCGAATCCATATCAATATTTTTGACGATATCTGTTATATTACTAATATTGTTTGGAGTCGTTTTTTTTAAATAATTCGTCCAAGCTCGATCATCATCGCCATATATATCATATATTTCATACAAACTTTGCCATGAAGAATCTCCGGAGCGAATACTATTAATTAGCTCAGGATGTGTACGAGCAAATTCTTTAAATTCTTCTTTTTTTGACATATTTATCACCACTACAATATATGAAATATTTATTTTTATATACTAAAAAAGAAGTATTTCTACTTCTATAATTTGAAATCATCAATAAAATCAGCCATAGATAAATTCTTAGTTTCCTTTTTTTCTTCTTGAATTTCTTTAGGTAATTCTTCTTCTTTGGTTTCTATTTTTTCTTTTATCGCAACTACACTTGCTTGATCTAATTTATATTTACTAATATTAGAACCAGTAGAAGATAAATCCATTATAGCAATATCACTATTTTTAAAGATATTGATATCACTATCAGCTTTTGTTAAAATTAAATCTCTAGAACTAGTTAATAAAGCATTTAAAATCTTATATGTTACAGTTTTGGTTTTCTTTAAAATTAAATTGCCTTTTTTAGCTCTACTATGTTTTTCTAAATCAGTAATCTTTACTCTTTTTGCTGTTTTATTATCTGTAAATATAGTTAAGTATTCCGATGAATTATCAAAGCTAAGCATATTTTTTACTATATCATCTTTTAAAGATATTCCTTTTACACCCGCTGCTTTAGAGCCTACAAGTGGTACTTCTTCACTTCTATAATTTAAATAATAACCTGTTTCGGTAACTAAAACTACATTCCCTAAGTCTTTTTTTACATCTATTAGAGTATCATCTTCTTTTAATTTCATCGCTATCATTGGTTTCGAACATCTTGCCACTTCAAATTCAGATGCTAATGTTCTTTTTATCATACCATTTTTAGAAGCTAAAATATACGTATCATCTTTATTATATATAAAGGAAGCTATTACTTCTTCACCAGTTGATAACATAATAATATTATTTACATGTTTTCCTAATTCTTTCCATTTTACATCTGCTATCTTATAAACAGGAATAAATAAATAGTTTCCCATACTTGTAAATATTACTAAAGTATCTAGAGTTGTACACTCATATAGGCCTGTAATAAAATCACCTGGTTTTAGGGTTGTATCTTCAGTTGATGCTGCATAACTCTTAGCACTTACTCTTTTTACATATCCTTCATTCGTTACTACAATTACCACATTTTCTTTTGGAATCATTTCTTTAGCATCTATTTTTATTTCTTTTATTACTTCTTCTATTTTAGTTTTTCTTGGAGTTTCATATTCTTTTTTGATTAATTTTAATTCTTTTTTCATTACATATTTTAATACTTCTTCATCGCTTAAGATTGCTTTTAATCCTTCAATTAACTTAGAAAGTTTATTCATTTCTTCTTCTAGCTCTAAAACATCGGTATTTGTAAGTTTATATAACTGTAATGTTACAATTGCTTCAGCTTGTTCTATAGTAAAATTAAACTTATCTACCAAATTATTTTTGGCATCGGTTTTATTTTTACTAGCTCGAATTACTCTTATAACCTCATCTAATATAGATAAACATTTTATTAGTCCTTCTACAATATGCATTCTCTTTTCATATGTAGCTAAATCAAATTCACTTCTTTTTATAATTACTTCTTTTTGATGAGCAATATAGGCATCTAATATTTCTAAAATACCTAAAGTTTTAGGAACACGATTTACAATTGCTACCATATTATAATTATATGATATTTGTAAGTCGGTATTTTTAAATAAATATCCTAAAATTAAATCAGGATTGGCTCCAGCTTTTAAATCGATTACGATTCTTAATCCTTCTCTATCTGATTCATCTCGAACCTCGGCCATACCATCTATTTTTTTATCAATTCTGATACCATCTATTTTATTTACTAACATTGCTTTATTTACATCATATGGTATTTCTGTTATAACAATTTTAACTTTTCCTTTTTCTTTTACAATTTCATATTTAGAACGAACTACAACTCTTCCTTTTCCTGTCTTAAATGCATCTCTAATACCATCAATGCCACACGCAATACCACCCGTTGGAAAATCTGGCCCTTTTACAATTTCTAATATTGTATCTAAATAGCAATTCGGACTATCTATTCTTTTTATAGTTGCATCTATCACTTCTCCTAAGTTATGAGGTGGAATATTTGTTGCATATCCTGCGCTTATTCCCATTGTTCCATTTACTAATAAATTGGGATATTTAGCTGGTAACACAGTTGGTTCTAATAAACGATCATCAAAGTTTGGAGCAAATTTTACGGTATTTTTATCGAGATCTGCTAATAGTTCATTGCTAATTTTAGAAAGCCTAGCTTCTGTATAACGATAAGCAGCCGCAGAATCTCCATCCATTGAACCATTATTACCCTTCATGTCAACTAGAATAGCATTTTGTTTCCACCATTGAGACATTCTAACCATAGCATCATATACGGATGAATCACCATGAGGATGATATTTACCTAATACATCTCCTACTGTGGCGGCACTTTTGATATATTTCTTATCATAAGTATTTCCTGCTTTATACATCGCAAATAATATTCTTCTTTGAACCGGTTTTAAACCATCTCTTACATCAGGAATAGCTCTATCTTGAATGATTTCTTTCGCATAGGATGCGAAACGCTCTCCCATAATTTCTTCTAAGGCATAATCTTCTATTTTCTTTAGTATATCTTGCATGTTTATCACCTTACTATATTTTAGCACAAAAAAATGGGTAAATAAACCCACTTTACATTTATTTACAATTAGACTCGAATGAATTTTTATGTGGAAATTTGCGAACACTTTTTCTTAATTTTTGTAAGATTAAACTTCATAATATAGTCTTGAGTATTGGGACTGATGTCTACTAGTTAGACAAATTCCTACTCCCTATCCCCTTTATACAGGGGTTTGGTTGATAGAGAAGAGTTTTGATTAATTAGTAAGGTATAATTTATCTAAACTTATAGATTGGTTTTTACCAAAAAAGACATCAACTATTATTATTTCGAGAAACAATATAATGGTTAATGTCTATTTCCACAAAAAGTAGGCATTTAGATCTAATGGTCTATTAATCTAAGTATAATATATTTTACTAATTAACTTAACATATTTTATCTTTACATTAACATTCAACTTTCAAATTCCACTATCTATTTACTTTTATTCATAAACTTATCAGAAATTACAAAATTAAGTTATATAACATACTATCCTAATTGAAGTTCAAGTATAATCAAAAGTGAAATTTCTAATATGTAAATAAAAAATAAACTGTCAAACAAAAAGTAACGTTTTGCTTCTGTAAAGTTTGTTTATTTTTATTTTGAAAAAAATTAAATTTCATATGGTGTTGAAGATGTACCGTTTCCTGATTTTATAGTAATATTAGCTGACAGATTGATTACTGGACGTATATAAATTGCATCATCCACATTGTACCAAACGAGGTTACCACTCGAATCTACGCCGAACATGCGGGCACTGCCGCTTCTACTGCCAACATAAAAGATATATGGTGACATAGTCCAATATTCAACGTCATTATATAAATAATAACTGCTATTTTCACTATTCCATGAGCCTCCGGCCATTATTACTTCATCCGCTGTTATTAATCCAATTGGATTACTTAATTTTTTATTTCCTTTACTACTTGATAAGGTTGTATATAAATCATTACTATTACCACATTTTAGCGTTGGTTTTTTATTATCAATTAATCTTCCATATGCTGCATAATATAGAGGTTCTCTTGTACTACTCCATGATCCGCTTTTTAAGTTTCTATCGCTGTAGAATCCTGCTTCGGTACTGATCTTATCCGCATAACTAGCTAGATTACTATTATACCAACTGTCTATTACTTCTTTAATCGAACTATTAGTTGTATTTCCGTGTTGCTCTCCATCTGTATACATATATCCGACATATTCACTCCGATTATAACTTGAATTAAATTTTTGCGAATTCTTAACTATTGTATCGATTCCTGTTGCTATAGTACTCGTTCCATTATAGATAACCCTGATACTTCCATCTCCATTAATTCGTATTATTCTCCAATAGAAGTTCGCAAACTTGACCCAATTATTATTAACAGACCCTCTAAAGTAGTAACTATCTCCCCAGTCATCTTGGGTTTTATATACTCCTTCATCTGTTGTTGCTGTATTTGCAAAGTTCGGTGTCCCGCTATTAACAGAATTATTTGCTAGTATTATATCTTTCAATGTTGATTTTTTATTAAAATCCAAATAACATTTTGTCCCTTTAGAAGTCATGGGTGTTACACTTAATCCTTTAGTTGCACTATCATAACTTAACTTCACATTATTATCTTTCTCTCCATTAACTGTACAATAACTTTCACTCGTTAATTCATAATTTCCATCAGGGATTGTATCTACTTCTTTTCCATCGATTGTAATTGCTACGATATTTAGATCTGCTAAACTATAATTGATTGTTCCATTTACTAGTGGTATCGACTCTGTATTTTTATATTTTGCTTTAGTAAAATTTAGTATTATGGCACTTATAATACCTACTACTAATAGTCCTATTACAATATTTCTTTTTAAATTACTTCTTTTTAATACTTCAAATCTCATAAATTACTCTCCTTTATTGTGAAGTAACACTTCATTTATTTTAACTAAAAATAAAGTTATAATCTTATAACCTGTTTTAGACTATATTAATAATATAACCCATTTTAGATTAAAAATCAATACTCTATTTTAGATTATGATACAGTTTAATCAATAAAGGATGAGAAAGATGAATAGATTAAAAGATTTAAGAGAAGATAGAGATTTACTTCAAAAAGATATTGCTCAAATATTAAATATGTCGCAAACAGGATATTCTAAATATGAGGTAGGTACTAATGATATTCCAACTGAAATATTAAAAAAACTTGCATCTTATTATGATACAAGTATTGATTATTTATTATGTTTAACAGATGAAAGAAAGCCTTATCCTAAAAGCATTTTAAACGAAAAATAGTGGTTATTTCCCACTATTTCTTTTTATATTACACTTCTTTTTAATAATATCTTCTTCTTTATAATATTTTTGACATCTATCTAAATTTAGGCCATATTCATTCATTAACCCATGTTTAATATAATCTATGGGATTATTTGATTCCGTATATCCATTCCCATAGCTATTTTCTTTTTTCATGCTATCACCCATTTTTATTATGGGTTAAATTTTATTATTTATGCAGTTTCTAAAGTTATTTCTAGTGTTTTAGTTAAATCAATTACTTCACCTACTGTTAAGTTAAAACTCTTTACTACACCATAACCACTAAATGAATATTTTAAACCAATCAGGTTACAGAAATTCATTACTTCACTACTACTCCAGCCCGTCATATCTGGCATGATATATTCATCACTATTTGTTAATAAAAATACTTTACTTCCTTCTAATACTTTAGTATTTTTTAAAGGATATTGATTAATAATGATATTACCGTTTCCTATTTTAATTACTTTTAGCTTTAATTTTTCTAATTCTTCTGTTGTTGTTTCAACTTCACTACTCATGTAATTACTTAAATTAATGATTTTGGATAAATCAATATCTGAATCTGTGTTAGTAATATTAGCATAATTAGCTATACTTTCTACAGCATTTGTAACTACTTTAGCTATAGGTGTTGCTCCTCCATCAATTTGTTTTACAGAGATATAAATAATATATTCTGGGTCTTCATAAGGGAAAACTCCTGCAAAAGAACGAATATAATTAGTATTTCCTGTTAAGTAACCACCGGTTGGGCTTGCGATTTGAGCTGTACCAGTCTTTCCTCCTAATGTTACATTATTTGGTTGCCAAATGGTAGATAGACCATTATAAACAACATCATACATCAAATCGTATATTTTATTTATTGATTCACTTGATACTTTTCTTCCAAGTTCTGTTCTCTCAGCCTCATAAGTTATATTTCCTTTATCATCTACTATTTTATCTACGATATATGGCTTTAACATTATTCCATCATTTGTTAAAATACTTAAAGCTTGTAAAGTTTGAATTGGAGTGGTAGTTATACCTTGACCAAAAGAAGCAGTCGCTATTTCTGAAGAGTAAGTCATTCTTAAAACTCCTTTTTCTTCACCTGATAACTCAATTCCTGTTTTACTGCCAAAGCCTAAACTTTCATAAAATTTCTTTAAAATTCCTTTTTCTTTTTCTTCTAATTTTAAAGCTAATTTTGTTGCACCAACATTGGATGAATAAGCAAAACCTGTATCATAGTTAATCATTCCCCATCCAGCATTATTGAAATCATAAATCTTTGCATCCGCTACTTCAATGGAACCAGACATGAATTCTTCCTCTCCATCATATACGCCATTTTCCATGGCTGCTAACCAAGAAAATATTTTCATCGTTGATCCTGGCTCATATGTGTATCCCACTAAAGGATTTACATAACTTTTTAAGCCTTCTAAAGTATTTGGATTGAAATCAGGACTTGAAGCACTTCCCACTATTGCTCCCGTTTTCGCATCCATTACTGTAAATGTTGCCCACGAAAAAGTATTATTTTCTTCTAAAGTATTAAGAGCATCTTCTAGTATTAATTGAATCTGCGAATCTATTGTTAAATAAATATTACTTCCACTTACTGGATCTATCGTATAATAAGCATCCCCCATTTTGTATCCTGCTCCATCTTTGGCATACATTGTCTCTCCATCAGTACCCTTTAGCTCATCATTGAAGTAAGCTTCTATGCCCATTTCGCCAACCATTTCACCTATTTCATTTAATCTGGCATAACCAATTATATAGGATGCGGCTGAACCTTGTTTATAATACCTTTTAGTACCACTAATAAAACCAATTCCATCTAAATCTAAAGCTTCTATTTCAGCTTTTTTATTTTCACTTAAATCTTTACCATAAATACCAAATTCCACTTGATAAGCATTTTTAGTATTTAATCTTCCTAAAGCATAATCATAATCCATATCTAACACTTCGGCTAAAGCTTTAGCCGTTTTTTCTTTATCTACTACATGCTGTGGGTTATCAGGATCCGTGGTTCTAGATTCACTTAAATAAGCCACTAAAGTGTATGAATTTACATTTTTAGCTAAAGTTTCACCATTAATATCATAGATATTTCCTCTTGAAGCATAAAGAGTTTCTGTCGCTGTATTCCTGTTATTAGCAAACTCTGTTAAATTTTTGCCATCAACACTTGGACTTAAAGCAACATATGCTAATTTTATAATCGCACAAAAAAAAGCGAAAAAAAAGAGCATGATAAAGAATCTATTTACTTTTACTCTCGATTTCGTTTTTTTCATATTTCACTTCCTATTCATTTATCGTTTTAATATTACTATTATTATACGACAAACCATTAGCACTGGCAATACTTTGAATATTTTCAATCGATGCTAATTCATCTATTTGCATACTTAATGCTTCATTAGTATCATTTTGAGTATCAATTTTACTTTCTATTTTCTCTAATTCAATATTTGTTTCAGAAAGTAATGCCTTGGTATATACCCAAGAAGTTGGCATAACTATAAAACCAAAGAAAATGATTAAGAAAAACATCATTTTTTCTCCTTTTAATAGTTTAATTCTTTTTACTTTTTTTGTTCTCATCATTATACCCTTTCTATTATTCTTAATTTAGCACTTTTACTCCTACTATTTTCCTTTAATTCATTAATACTTGGAGTTATTGGCTTTTTATTTATTAGTTTAATTAAAGGTTTATATTCTTCAGGAATATCAGGTAAACCCTTTAACATTTCATTTACTTCTGAATACTTTTTAAATATCTGTTTTACTATTCTATCTTCTAGAGAATGAAAAGTAATTACGCAAATTCTTCCACCTTTCTTTAATCTTTTAATTGCAACTGGAAGTGCTTCTTCAATCGCTTTTAACTCCCCATTTACTTCGATCCTTAAAGCTTGAAAAATTTCTCTTTCTGGATGATTTTTATAAAAATAATTCGCTCCGACACCATTTTTTATAATTTCTACTAATTCTAATGTACGTGTTATCTTTTTATTTTTACGATAATTTATTATCTCACGAACAATTTCTCTACTTCTTCTTTCCTCAGCATATAAGAAAAAAATTCTTAATAATTCTTCTTCTTTATATTCATTTATTATTGTTGCTGCTGTTAGTTTTTGTTCTTGATTCATGCGCATGTCTAATACGGCATCCCTCATAAAACTAAAACCCCGCTCTACATCATCAATCTCAGGGCTTGATAAGCCTAAATCAAATAAAACCCCATCTACTAAGTCTACGTTCTCTTCCATTAATTTAGCATCTAAATTACAGAAATTAGAATGAATGATTTTAAAATTAGAAGAAATTCCACTTAATATTTGATGCGAATAGTTTATTGCATCCCTATCCGCATCAAAGGCGAAAAGTTGCCCCTTTTTTATTCTTTTTAAAATTTCTTTGCTATGACCCGCATATCCTAGTGTGGCATCTACATATATACCGTCATCTTTAATATTTAATCCTTCGATCGCTTCCGTTAGCATAACACTATAATGTTTCATTTTACTCTCCATTAAATAAATTTTCAGCTACACTTTCTAGTGAAGCACTATATTCTTCATTAAATTTGTCCCAATTTTCTTTAGACCAAATTTCTATACGGTCATTCGCGCCGATTATAACGCATTCTTTTTCTAAATCGGCGTAAACGGCCTGTTGGGAAGTAATATTTATGCGACCTTGGCGATCAAGATTGCAATTAGCAGCGGCAGAAAAGAAAGATCTAATAAAGACACGGGCATCTTTTTTGGTAAATGGTAAATTATTTAATTTATCGACTATTTTTTGCCATTCAGTTAGTGTGTAGATGTATAGACACTTTTCAAGACCACGTGTAACAATAAAAGTCTCTCCCAAACTACTTCGATAATTTGAGGGAATTACCAGTCTTTGTTTATCATCTATATTATGATGATATTCGCCCATGAACATTTTAGGTCCCCCACTTTCTACCACAATGTACCACTGCTTACCATAATCTTACCAAAACTATTTTTATTTGTAAAGATTTTAGTGTTCGCTTTTTTCTATTTCTTTCTTCCTTTACGTAAATTTTACGAAACAAAAAAGAGAAGCCATTAAGCACCTCTTTTGATCTCTTCTGCCAAATTCATGTAATGTTCTTTTATTTTTTGATATCTTTCCTGATTTTTCTTACGATTTTCTAAGGATTCTTCAGGATTATTTTTTATATAGCTTTCCATATCTTGAAAGGCTTGCATCACCTCTTCTGGTGTAATAGAAGCAAAATAATTAAAAGCATCATCAACAGGTTCTAAAAATTCTTGTAATTCTTCTTCCCTTAATGTTTTTAAACTTAAAAATTCATCTATGGATATAGATTCTCTTTTTACTAATAATGCTCCACTTGTAAAATAATTTTTATTTTGAAAAAGAGCTGATGATAATAAAATATTCATTTCTTCTTTTGTCAATTTTTTTCTACTAAATTTTAAAATATCTTTTAATATGTTTAATTTATATTTCTCTTCCATTATTACCCTTTCTTACTCTAACAATATCGATATCTAATTCTTGAGTATTTTTTAAATTTTCTTCTAATTTTTCTAACCCAATTTTTTTGTTTAAAAAACATTGATATACTTTTAATAAATCCTGCATTTTTTCCTCTTTTTCTTGTTCTTCTTTTTTCTTTCTTTCCGTATCATCTTGATATTTATTTTTTAAAAAGCTTAAAAATTCAAGTTTTTCTTCACTTCTTTTTAGATCACATAAAATACATAAGTTTTCAGTATCTTTTCGCACATGATTATTTTTAAATACTTGTCTTGCTAGCTTTAAAACTTGTAAATCGGGTTCATTTATTAAAAATATTTTACATAAAATATTAGTTCTTATTCCTTGGTTTAGAAAAGCAAATTTTAATTCTATTAAAAAATCAGATCCTTTTTCTTCATAAACATTCCATAATATTTTTACTAAATCGTCTTTTAAAACTAAGTTTCGACTACAGATTATGGTAATAAAATCTAAACGCTTTTCAGGATTAATTGCTTTGTTGATAGCAAGCTTGTAATAATAAGAGTTTTGAAAATTCTTTCCCAAATTATCATCCATACATACATGGCACATAATAGGATACAATGCTTTATAGACTTCCACTTCGTTATCACTTTCAATCAAAGGAACTTCTAAATCGGTAATACAGGTGATAATCGTAGCATAAAAATTAGCAATTATATATCCATATAATTCAAAACACTTTATTATCTTTCGTGCTTTTTTCTCTACATCATCCATTTTTACATCCGCTTTTATCATGTCTAATATATTTTGTTTCAATAAAGTTGAAATGCTCATTCTATTTTTTAAAGGTTTATTTTGGTCTAATAAAATTTTAAAATACCAATTATAATAGATAAATGGTGTATCTATACTTTCCTTAAAAACTTTGTGAAAAAAAGTTAATTCTTCTAATAAAGGATTCTTTTGTTTCTGTATATATTTTAACCATTTTATATATATACTATCTGTTACAATGTTCTCTGGTAATGTACTTACAAACTCTAAAATTGCTTTCCATTCATCTTTTTTAAAGTCTTCTTCATTTAAATAGCTTTTGATTAAAGTATGGTTATTTAAAGCAAAATAGCAAGTTCCTGATATTCTTTTTTGGCAGGATTTTCCAAAAATATTTAGTAATTCAAGATCATTAATTTCTTCTTTTAGTAACTCTTTTATTAACTTTACTTTTTTATCCGAAATTACTCCATCTTGTTCTGCTATTTTTAAAAGTCTTCTTAAAGTATCTACATTTACTGTATTTTCTTTCGCTGTTTTTATAAGTTCCAATAATTCTTTATTTGTCATAATACCCCACCTTTTACATACATATTACTATAGTAAGTAATTTTTTGTCAAATGAAAAAAGAGGTGAAGCCTCTTTAATAATATAAAAATCCGCCAAAGATAATTGCTAATAATATGAATAAAACAATTATTAAGAACGCACTATTTTGTAAGCCACATCCTCCATTATTAGAAGGACACTTGTCTTTACAACATCCCATGGGACACCTCCTTAAGTTTAGAAAAAAAGACTAAATGAATGCTCCTACTATAATGACTAATAGGATAAATAGTACTAAAATCATTGCAGCACTTAATCCTGTGCCACATCCACAATTATTCATAAATCATTCCTCCTTTATTTGTCTTTTCACTTATATATTATGGTTAAGCCTCAAATTGGTGCGAGATAAAAACCCATTCTTTTTCAATTTCTTTTTTCTATTTAATATTATTTTTATTATATTTCTCTTATTTTGTTTCCTTTTTCTTGTAATTTTCACTTTTAATTGCTATAATTGACTTATTAGGAGGAATATTAATGAAGAAAAAAGTATTGATTTTAGGAGTATGTTCTTTACTTCTATGTGGATGTGGTAAAATACCAACACTATCTAATGGAGATGAAGCAGTTGTAACATTTAAAGATGGAAATATGATAAGCGCAAATGATTTTTATGAGGAAATCAAAAATAATTTTGGATTAAATACCTTACTAAATATGATCGATAAATTTGTTTTTGAAAGCGAATTCGCTGATGAAATGGAAAATGCTAATACTTATGCTGACGCTGTTATTGATCAGCTTAAAACTAATTATGGTTCTGAGGAAGAGCTATTAAGCGCTTTACAATATTCAGGATATCAAACTATTGAAGCATACAAAGATTTTGTTTATATTAGTTATTTACAAAATATTGCCATTGAAGCTTATGTAAGCGACAATATTACTGAAGATGAATTAAAAGAATATTATGAAAATGATGTATATCCAGATATGACTATTTCTCATATTTTAATTACTCCAGATGTTACAGATGATATGGAAGATGAAGAAAAGGAAAAAGCAGAAAATACTGCTAAAGAAACAGTTGAAAAGATTATTGACGAGCTTAATACAGCTAAAAAGAATGGCGATGATATCGAAGAAACTTTTGCTAAATTAGCAAAAGAATATTCTGAAGATGATGATTCTAAAGAAGATGGTGGTAGTCTTGGAGAAATTAATATTGGTTCTTTAGACAGTAACTACGATGAACTTGTAAAAGCTGCTAGTGAATTAAAAGATGGTGAATATTCTACTGAAATTATTACAACTGAACTTGGATACCACGTTATTTTAAAAACTAAAACTGGTGAAAAGAAAAGCTATGATGATTCATTGGATTCTATGAAAGAGTCTATTACTCAAGATAAATTAACTGAGGATCAATCATTAATGGTAGATGCTATTCGTTATTACCGTGACTTATATGAACTTGATATTGTTGATAGTGAATTAGATAGTCAATATAGTATTTATATGAATAACTTAATTAATACTTATAAAAATCAAAACAAATAAGTAAAACTTCCAATTTAATTTTGGAAGTTTTTTTATGACTTTTTATTTAATTTATGTAATTATCAATTTCAATGTTTTGATATCCTTTAGTGTATAAATAGTTTTTTATTTTTAATTTAGTCGTATATAAATCATATTTTTTTATATATTTATTATATAATTTTGTAATTATTTTTTTTATCTCTTCTTCATTGTCATTTATTTCTATTTTATTTAAGTATCTTTCAATATCTTCTTTTCTAAATCCTTTGTTAATTAATTCTCCTACTATCTTTCTTTTAAATTCATGTACACTCTTTTTATTGCCTTTTAATTTCTTATTAATGTATTTTTCTATTTTATCATCATATAAATCCTTATCCACTTTATCTAATTCGCTTTTTATTTCTTCATAAGTAAAGCCCGATTTTTCTAAATCTTCTAGTATTTTATTTTCCCCTTCTGTTTTTAAATTTATAGCATCATGAATATATGCTTCTATGTACATCTTATGATTTAAATATCCTTCTTTTTCTAATCTTTGTAAAGCATATTCTATTTCGCTATTTTGGAAATTTTTTTTCTTTAAAATATTTCTTATTTCTTTTGTTGTTCGAAGTCTGGTATTAATTGCTTTTAATCCTTCATAGTAAGCTTGTAGTAATTGATTTTCTTTTAAAATTTTATTCCATTCTTGTTCTTTTAACTCTTTTTTTAATAATAACTCATACTTAATAATTACATCATCAAATATCGTATATTCCCCTTTGTCGGTTATGATTTTATATTCATTTCGTTTTCCTTTTTTGTATTTTAGTATTTTCATTTATATTACTCCTTACTTTATTAGTATATCATACAAACATATATTCGTTCAAGAAAAAAGTAGCTTTAATTGCTACTAATTCTTTCATACTCTTTTAAGAAATAATCGTCTGTCATTCCAGCGATATAATCAATTACTATTCTTTCTTTTGTGTTATTTTTTCTATATTCTTTACTCATATTTTTTAAATAAGAATAGATAATTGGGGATGTTTCATTATTATTTTCAATATCTTTTAAATAGGTTTCAAATAACATTTCAAACATATGCTTTAGTTCTTCTTTCTCTTTCTTCGTCATTGCTTTATTATAAATATGTTCATAATTGAATTTTTTTAGTTCCTCAATGGCATGAAAAACTTCATCACTTAAGCGAATATAATTTTTATCCATACTATTTTTTATAATATCCATAATACAAGTGTTGACAATGTCTTTGGTTGTGTTGCCAAGAATACTGGTAATACTTTCTGGTATTTCTTCCCTTTTTAAAATATTTAATCTTACAGCATCATCAATATCTCTTCCTAAATAGGCAATTAAATCACTTACTCTTACTACACATCCTTCTAAAGTCATAGGGTGCATTTTCATTAAAATTTCTTTATTATGATAACTTTCTTCATATTCACTCAGAAATTCTTTTACAGTTTTCTTTTTAGGTCGATATTCTCCTAAAGCAAATTCACCGTTATGACACATAATCGCATCTAATACTTGAACAGTAATATTAAGCCCTTTTCCATAGTTTTCTAAATACATTAAATTACGAACACTTTCAATATTATGATTAAAATAGCCTTCATTATGCTTTAAACTCAAATCATTTAAAATATACTCTCCTTGATGGCCAAATGCTACATGACCTAAATCATGTCCTAGGGCTGCTGCTTCAATTAAATCTTCGTTTAAGCCTAATGCTCTTCCGATCGTTCTAGCTATCTTACTTACAAATTGAACATGAATCATTCTTTTAGAGACATGATCATGATATATTTTAGAAAATACTTGGGTTTTGTCTTGATAACGAATAAATGCTAAAGAATAAATAATGCGGTCAATATCTCTAAAAAAAGGGGTTCTAATATCTTTCTTATTTTCTTCTAAATAAATTGCCTCATTATCTGGGCATGCATATTCGCTTAAGTTTTGATTATGATTATTCATTTTGGCATAAATTTCTTCTTTCATATATCCTCCTTTTTAATCATATCAAAAAAAGAGAAAAAAATAAACCCTATAGTTTAGGGCTTATAATATTAGAGGTATCATTAATACCTAATTTTTCTAAAATTTTAGTTAAATTATCCTTTATTTTTTCTTGTTCTTCTTCTGTTAATTCTTTTATATCTACACTTTCAAATTCTCCTATCATTATTTCACTTTTACTAAGTTTAAAAGAACCTTCACATTCTATGTTATTATTTTCATTAGATGATTCTATTTCATAGTTCATTTTAAAATCTGCTTCCCATTCTGTTTCTTTGTCTTTGATATTATTTATTTGGATGGTTACTCTTTCTATAGCATTATTCTTTGGGGAATTTATTTCTAATAGTTTCTCTTCTTTTTCTGCTTTTAATTTTATTGAAGAAATAATTTCTCCATATTCACTAAATACTAATTCTAAAAATTCATCTTGATAGCTAATTTCAATATTGGTATCATCATTTCCTATAAAAATTTTTATTTCACTATCTAGATTAGTAAAGCGAATTATTGCCTCTTCTTTAGTCTCGATGTTTCCAGCAATAATTTTATTTCCTTTGGTATATAAATTTATTTTTATTTCTTCATAATTATTTAATTTTATTTCTTCTTTTAAGTTATCTTTTATTTCTTCGATTGTTACTCCCATAACATTAGACAAAGATTCCAATAATTCATCATTTTTTATGATTTCATTTTTAATATAGTTTATCGTTCTTTCCATATTTTCTTCATCTAATAAGTAAGTAACTTTTTGACTTTTTATAATCTCACTATCTATATTTATATTTTCTTTGGTAATACTCATTTTTTCTTCATCTAAAGAAGATATTAGAATTTTTTTCATTGAAGAAAAAATTGTATGTAAATTATCATAGTTTACCATGATCTGATCATTTATTTTGAAATTACTTAAATTAAAATCGATATCAACTGGGCCTAAATCTAGTGCTTTATCATATAACTCTTTGCTTTGTAAATAAGCATGATTATCTAAAAAAGATAATAACACATTTATTATTTGATTTTTTCTTTGACTTAATCCAGTACTAAGATGGAAAGCTTGATTTGGATTATCTATTCCTAATAATAAATTCATTTCATAATTATTTAAATCTTGGAATTCTCTGATATTTGTGTTTAATTTAAAAGTTGTATCAAGAACAAAAGCTTCTTCTAAATAATCTAAACTAAAAGAAGTATTCAAATTATCTTTTAGACAATTATCTAATAATTTATAAGTATTTGTAATTGCTCTTTTATAAATACTCTTAGGATTAGAATTTAGTTTTTCTATACCAACATATAAACCAATTCCAATTGCTAAAACAATACAAATTAGAAGAAGAATTGTTTTCCCTTTTCTTCCTTTTTTCTCTTTTTTTACTTGCTTTTCTGTTTGTAAGTTTTCTTGCTCATTCATAACCACACACACCTTTATACATATTATGCTTTTATTGTAGCAGATATTTAGTCTTTTAGCTATCTTTTTTGTTTTACTTTACAATAGATTTTCTTTATCTTTTTTATTAACAGGCGATATATTAAAATAAATAATATTGTACTTATACTTATTAAAATAAAAATGATTGTTACAAATACTTCAATATAATTTTCCACTTGCTCTTCTTTATTTTGCTTTTCTTGTTCTTCTCTTTCTAACTCTTTATATTTATTAATTAATATTTCAGCATTTTTAGCATTTTCTTCATCACTTTGATTGCTATAATTTAAGAAATATTCTTTCGTTTCTTTTGTAAGTTCGTTTTCTTCTTTTTCATAGTAACTCTTTAGCCAATCAATATATTCAGGTATTTCATATAAAGAAGGAGTAATAGTACTATTTGTAATTGGTAATTTATTTTTATCTTCAAAAACTTTGGCTACAGAATATAATAAATTTTCTTCTTTCTTTCTACTAAAAAATTCTAATCCATATGAAAATTCATTAATATAACCCATTGGTACAGTAATAGAGGGATATCCAATTACACTTCCCAAAAAACTTCCTGGACCATTTACACTTTCACCACTATTTAAGGTAAATACTTTATTTTTGGTTGTAGGATAAACGATTAAATCTAAATCATACTGTGAAAATATTTCTGAAATATAATTTTCAAATATTTCTTTTTTATTATTCACTTTATCCATATCATATGTCCAAGCACCATTACAACCAGATAAATAACCATTTAAACTATATATTTTACCATTAGCATTTACTAAATCTTTAAAATTTCTAATCTTGCCTACTGTTCCAGTCACATAATCATTAAAACCATCACAAAAAGAATCTCCACTCATCGTACTAGTTGCGATACTATAATAATACTCATTTATTAATTCATCTAAGTAAACTATTTCGGCTCCACTTTCTTCTAATAATGCTATTTTTTCTTTTGCTAAATTATAAATATCCTCATCCGTTTTACTATTAGCCCTGATACTACTATTTTCTTTTCCTTCTAAATAACTATTAATTACCCCTATTTTAATTCTTTCTAATGAATCTAGATTAGGTTGATAAGTATTTCCTTCTTCATTAATAATACTTAAAATAATAGCATTATCTACGACTGTTTTAGACATAATTCCAATCGTATCTCTTGTTGTATCATAAGGAATTACGCCATCAGAACTAATCAATCCTAAACTTGGTCTTAATCCTACTAATCCAGCAGCGGCAGCAGGAAGCCTTACTGATGAATTCGTATCAGTTCCAAGAGATGCGGCCGCAAAAGAAGTGGCTACGGCAACAGCTGCACCACCACTTGAACCATAAGGAGTATAATTAGTATTAAAAGCATTTTTAACCTTGCCATAGCTACTATTAGAATTCCCAGCTGAAAAAGCAAATTCACTCATGTTTGTACTGGCTAAAATAATAGCCCCAGCTTCTTTTAACTTTTTAATCGCTTCAGCATCTTCTTTAGGCATATTATCACTTAAAGCTTGTGCTCCCGCTGTAGTTGCAAGATTAGTTACATCAATATTGGTCTTTACAACAATTGGTATTCCATGGAGAATACTTCTGATTTGACCATTATTTCTTTCTTCATCTAAAACTCTTGCTTCTTCTTTAGCTTTATCATTAATTTGTCTAATAGCATTAAAATCGTCATTATAAGCTTCTATTCTTTCTAAATATAATGTTACTAATAGTTCACTTGTTAAATATCCCTTATCTAAAGCTTGTGCTAAATCTGTTATACTCATAGTTGTAATATCTACAACAGCTTTAGTACTTGCAAAAACTGTTATAGGATATAGTAAAATTAATATCAATACTGTTTTAACCCATTTCATAATAAACCTCATCTATATTATATATGATTATTTCGATAAATGAAAATAAAAAAAATTCGTTTCATGTCGAATTTTGTCTAACGCTTTTTCTTGATTTTTTCTTACTTCCTCTTTTATAATAAATAGCTGTTATTCAGTATTGGTAAGCGCCTGCTTTCTTTTTATGAGTAGTTTAAACTACTGATTTATATCAGGGGGTTTGATGAAAGTAGGAGGAATGTAAATGAGTAATACCAAACTATTGCTGATTATAATAATTATGCTTATTTCTATTATTAGAGATGAGCAAAAGAAAAGACGCTAAGTAGCGTCTGCACAAAACGCAGGCGTTATCCAAACTGAATAACACTTACATATTAATTATATAATATATTTATTTTTTTAGCAATCTATTTCAAAATAATTTTTTTAAAAAATCTTTGCTTTTTAAATACAGTCCTGTATATCGATCATAATATACATTGAGAAAATGATTAATTTCGTTTTTTACTTTATCACTAATTTTAAGTTTACTGATACTTTTAATATCAACATAATAATACATTCTTAAAAGTTCTATTGTTTTTTTATCTACTATTATTTCATTTTGATAACAATTAGAACAAATATATCCTCCTCTATCACCATCAATGGTTATAATATTAACTTTAGAACCACATGAAACACATGAATCTAAATTTAGTCCTACTCCTAGGTTATCTAAATATTTAATTTCAAGAATATTAGCTATTACTAAGGGATCTAGTCCTAATTCTATTTTTAAAATAGCATTTATAAAATCTTCATATAAATTATCGGTTGTTTGTTTTAATACTTGCGTCGTCAATTCCGTAAGATAATTTAAGTAACTTAATAAAACAATATCATTTTTTATCTTACTTAATGGATTTATTATATCAACACTACTTAAATTAGATAATTTATTTTCTTTATAATAAATATTAAATTTCCCATAAGTAAACTTTAGGGTTGTAGCTCGAAAAGGACTTTTTAGACTTTTTGCTCCCTTACACATAATAGAAATAATTCCTTCTATCGTATACACATGAATTATTTTTGATGTTTCTCCATAGGGAATCTCTCTTACAATGATACCTTCTACTTCTTTTATCATAATATCATTCCTAACACTAATATTATAACTTAAAACAAAAAAAGATTAAAGAAAATCTTTAATCAATTTTAAATGGGCGGTCAGCTGTTCCATCTCCACTAGCAAATGTTATATCTGCTTTTAAATTGATAACTGGTCTTATTGTTTCATACATTTTTGCAACTCCACTAGTTATATATCCCTCTCCATTACTTCTACTGTTAATATGCCAAATTGAAGCTTCTCCTGTATAGTGAAAAGTACCTGGAGTCATTGTTCGATAAGGAAAATTTCCATATAAATACATATTAGAATTTGTTATATAGTGCTCGCTATAATCTTTATCACTAGTAGCATATCCCGCATAAACGGCTTCTATTGCAGTAATTAATCCCACTGGATATGTTAGAGCTTTATTTCCGGCCGATGAAGTAGTGGTTGTAAAATAATCATTTGTATTAGCACATTTTAAAGATGGTACATCCAATCTATATGATATTATATCTGTTGTATAATATTGGTTTGAATTTTTGCCAACGCCTGCCTGTGGGTTTGTTTCTCGTTTGCTTATTCTCCTATCTGCACAAAAACCACTTTCTGTATCAATCTTGTCATTATCAGATAGAAGATTTTTTTCATACCATGAATCAATATATTCTTTTATCGTGCTATCATTTTTATTAGCATGTGTTTCTTCATATGTGTTGGAATTTGGTGTACCATACATATATCCCACATATGCATTATCATCTTCTTCATCATTATACATGCTTACCCCTATAAATAGATCATCATTTAAATGTTTGGGCGTAGTCCCCGCATATATTAATCTTAAACTTCCATTTCCATTCACTCTTATAATTCGCCAATACATTTCTTTTCCTGCTCGCGATAGTACTCTACAATTATCATATACTGCACTACATTCTTCTAAAGTTGAAAATTCCATTATTGGGTTATAACTATCCATATCCAAGGTTGAACCAATATATATATCTGGAGTATCTTCACTCCATTTACCAAATTGTACCCAATTATCGGTTGGTGCTCCTGCAAAATAATAAGTTGTTCCTTCATTATCTTCCGTTTCATACATTATACCTGTTGTATCGTTTTCTACAGTGACTGAAAAATCTTCTCTAGTAGCAGAGATTGTCTTAGTTTCTAATAATTCAGGAATATTAGTTGGTGCATCAAAATAAAGATAGCATTTTGTTCCTTTGGTAGTCATAGGTGCAATACTCAACTTTTTAGTATTCATATCATAATTCATTGTAATATCATCTTTTACTTCATTTCCTATTTTACAATAACTTTTTTCTTCATTGAAAAGATATCCTGTTTCAGGGATCTTATCTACCAATTCATATTCTTTTTCATTTTTTATATATACACCGATCAAATTGAAATCAGATAATTCATAATTAATAGTTCCTGTTACTAATGGAATACTTTGTGTTGTTTGGTACTTTGCTTTTGTAAAAGTAAGAATACAGGCACTAATAATCACTATTACTACTACTCCTATCATGATATTTCTTTTTAAATAACTTCTTTTTAATATCTCAAATTTCATAACTTAACTCTCTTTCTGTGAAGTATTACTTCATTTATTTTTTCATTTATATAAGCTATGATAAGTTCCCTAGCTTATAATTAAATTATAATTTGAGCCAGTTCAAAAGTCAAGAAAAATGTCGCTATTACTTTAATTTCGTTTTCATATAATTTTGATAATGAGACAATGACTTTGGTGAGAAATTTTGAAACAATATAATTATGAAATGGACTATTCAAGAATTTATGAATTAAGAATTAAGAAACATTTAACTCAAAAAAATATATCTCAATTTTTAAATATTAGCATTGCTGCCTATTCTCAGTTCGAAAGAATGGATACTTTAATTTCTATTGAAATATTAAATAAATTAGCTAATTACTATCATGTTTCACTAGATTATTTATTAAAAATTACTGATGATTTAGGTAATGATATTATTTGGAAAGATTTAGATAGAAAACAGGTTGGAGAAAACCTAAAGAAAGTGCGAAAAGATAATAAGTTATATCAGGAAACTTTAGCTCAGGAAATTGGGACTAGTCATTCTTTAATCAGTGAATATGAAAGTGGTAAAAAGCTCATTTCCCTAACTTATGGATATGCAATATGTAAGAAATATCATGTTTCTTTAGATTGGCTTTATGGCAAGAAAAAATAGTTCATATTAATTTTGAACTATTTTTCGTTTCTTTCAATTTCTTTATATGTTAAATAATCTTCTATCTTTCCGGATTTTTGAAATTTTTTCCAGGCTTCCTTTTTATTCATGTTTCTCAACCTTTCTATTTTAATTATGAGCTAACATGAATTTTTTTATTCATTAATAATCTAAAAATCCTAATTCTTTAATATATTTTTCTTTATCTTTCCAATTTTTTATTGTTTTGACAAATAATTCTAAGTATACTTTTTTACCAAGCATACTCTCTAATTCAATCCTGGCTTTCGTTCCTACTTCTTTTAGTCTTTCACCTTTTTTGCCAATAATGATCTTTTTGATAGTATCTCTATCTACTATAATATCTACATTAATATTAATAATATCTTTTTTTTCTTCATAAAATGAAGTATGACAGGTTAGACTATGAGGGATTTCTTCAAGAGTTACATCAAATAATTTTTCTCTTACAATTTCACTAATCATAAAATATTTACTATTACTTGTTTTCATATTTTCAGGAAAATACTTTACATCATCTTTTAAATACTTTTTTATTACTTCTATTAATCTAGTTACATTATCTTTTGTTAATGCAGATATTGGTACTATTTCGGCAAAAGGAAATAAATCTTTATATTCGGCTATATTGTATAAAATATCTTCATTGCTTATTTTATCAATTTTATTTAAAACTAATATTACAGGAGAATCAGTTTTTTTTAAAACATCCATAATAAATTTATCCCCTGCTCCAAGTCCAGTCGAAGCATCTACGACAAATAGCAGGCAATCAATATCTTTTACTAAAGAAATCGCTTGTTTATTTGTTATTTTTCCTAGTTTATTCATCGGTCTTATTATTCCTGGCGTATCCATGAAAACAATTTGATAATCATCTTCATTATAAATGCCTTGGATAATGTTACGGGTTGTCCCCGCTACTTTGCTAGTAATTGCAACTTTTTCATTTATTAATGTATTTAATAGTGTGGATTTTCCAACATTCGGTCTTCCTATTAAGCTTACAAAACCACTTTTCATAATTACCTCCTATAACATTTTAAATAATTCTAAAAAATATGGACCAAAAACAAACAAACTAATTACAATTGAAACAATAGACATAACAAAACTAGCTGCTGATCCACAATCCTTCGCTACTTTAGCTAAAGGATGAATTTCTGTAGTTGTTAAATCAACCGCTGCTTCTATGGCTGTATTAATCAACTCCAAAGCTAAAATAATTCCTAAAGCAATAAAAATTATGGCCCATTCTGATAATTTAATTTGGAAAATAATCCCTAAAATTATAGCCATTAATACCGCAAAACCATGAATCCATAAACTTTGTTCATAACGATAAGCATAAAATAACCCATCTAAAGAATATTTTATACTTTTAATGAAGCGCATTGGTCCATATACTTTTACTTTTTCTCTTTCAAATTTCTCTTTCTTATCTTGTGATTCCGGCCTCATTTAATACCAACTCCTGTAATCCAAACATTATTTTTTCTTCTTCTTTATTCATATGATCATACCCTAATAAATGAAGTAATCCATGAACGGTTAAAAAGCTTAATTCTCTTTTTATACTATGACCATAGACATTTGCCTGTTCTTTCATTTGGGGAATACATATATATATATCTCCTAATATTCGTACATTATTATCGATATGATCTTCTGTATCTTCTAGGGCAAATGATATTACATCTGTTATGCGATCTAACCCACGATACTCTTTATTAATTCTTTGGATCTCCTCTAAATCGACAAATATAATACTAAAATAAGCATTCTTTACTTCTTCATGTTTTAGTACTCTTTTAATGACATCATCTAAATAATCATAATTAAAATCTACCCCTATTAAATCATTTATTTCATAGGTATTTCTCATATAATATTTACCCCCATCCTGCTAAGTAAATATAATACCATAATTGCTAAAATAATTAAACATAAAATATTATATATTATATCTTTAGCAAAAATTCCTGGTAAATATTTTTTGATGGCATTTAAGGCCACATAGAGAAGGAAACCAATAATGGCACCTAATGAATTTAAAATAATGTCGTCTATATCAAAACTTCTGCCAATACATAATTGTACTGATTCTACCGTTGCCGATGTTATAACACTTACTATTAAAATGGTAAGTATTCTTTTGGGCTTGATATAAGTAGATATTAAATAACCAAAAGGGATGAAAATAACAATATTGCCAACCACATTCATTAAGAAAGCTTGAGAACCAATTTCATACCTAAATATTTCTGTAAAAGGAACTAAATTATACCCTCTTACTGTATTTAATTCCGATCTAGTTAACAACTCATATAGTAATAAAATATAGATAATAAATAAAAGATTAGAAAATTCTTTATAAAACACTAATTTTTCATTATTATTGCGAATTGCAGCGATACGTACAACAGCGATAACTACTAAAAAAATAGTTAGCATAGGCCACATATTATCAATTGATTCCGTTAGTATGTTCATTATGTTCTTCATCACTTATATCACTCCTAGACTCATTAAAGTATTCTTTTACTCCTATTTGTTCTTTTACAGCGATAAACATATCTATATATAGTTTATTATTTTTTAGCTCTTTTTGCAAGACTTTTTCATCAATAATACTTTCAAAATTGTCTAGTTTTAATTCTAATTTTTCTTCTACTAATTCTATTAATTTATTAGTAGCTTCTTCCTCTGTATAAGTGTATGTTTCTTCTTTTATTTCATACTCTTTTTGAAGATAAATTTCTATACCAAAAAAGCGAAATAATAAAATATTTTCTACTCTTTTTTCTTCACCAATCCTGCTTTTTAATAAAACTGTTTCTTTAGAATTATTTTTTATCATTAAATTATAACGCATTTTACCTGTGTCTTGATATGTTTTTTCAGAAATGGGAACATTAGCATTTACATTATACCAGACCTCAGCATAAACATTACCGCTTGCACATACATTTTCTTTTACTTCATCATTTAATTTAATACTCCCATTAATTAAGATATTTCCTTTTTTTACATAATCATTGATACTTACTTCTACTACTCCTTTTGTTGATTTAATACTTTTTATAATTCCTGATTTACTTGCAACAATATGACAAGTACTGTAATCTTTTTCATAGTTATTTATTATTCTTTCTTCTACTCGAACATTGATGACCATTCCTTCTACATCTATTTCTAACCATTCAATTTGATCAGGATATTCTTCTTTTATGCTTTCAATAATTGCTTCATATTCGTCATAACTTTTTTTAAAGCTTAAAGTAGTTACGCCTTTTTCTTTTAAAGAATCCATAATTAGTTCTCTTAATTCACTGTTCTCATGTATTACATTTATTTTTACAATGACATTTGATAAAATTAGAAAAACAATACTAGCAAATATAATACCAATAATGATTAAATTATTTTTCTTTAATTCCTTTTTTAATTTATAAATTCCTGTTTCATCTATAATTTCTATTTCATAACTTACTAAATACTTTTTTACTCTCTTTAAATCTTGCTCTAATATTTGAAATTTTAAGTATTCGCTTTCATATTGTATTTCTTTTATATCTACATTCAGACGATTTAATTTTAATAGGCAATTCGTTTTCTTCGTTGTTTTTATGCGAACTAATAAATATCTTTTCATCTTACAAACCTCATATTATGAATAATTCCTTTTATTAATATCTCATTTTTATCCATATTTCTAATTACTAAGTTTTCTCCTTCTATTTTTAAGATAAACTCTTTTAATTTTAACTCAATATATGTATCACTTAAGCTTAATAAATCTAAATAGTAGTAAACATGCAAACAATTATTAAAAAGATCAATATAGTATTCTTGATCATATAAGAAGTTTTGTAAGTTTTTTATCATTCGCATAAACTTCACCCCTATCATTTTATGCAAAAAAGGTATTAAAAAAACCTAATTATATAGGTTTATTCTCTTAGATAGAGTTCTTCTTTCTTTTTTCGTATTTGCTAATTTTAAAGCTATTTCAACATAAGCTTTTTTACTAAAAACTTCATAAATACTACAAAACTTATCTACAATACACACTATTACACTTTCACGATATTTAGGTGGTGTAAAAGTAAGAGGAAACATATGCTTAGATATTATATCAGCTTCAATTCGGTTAATATTATAATCCTTTCGTGCATTAAACAAGGCAATCGTTGGATGAATACGACCATGAAGACCTATATCTTTTGTTGGTTTATATTTAGCATGCCAATCATACAAAAAATAATCATGTAATAGTGCACCTCTAATTAACTCTTTTTCATGTACTTTTATTTTAAAGAATTTACAAAAACGATAAGAAAAATAAGCAACTGCTATACTATGTAGTAGACATGTTGTATTTCCATGTTGAATAAAACGATTCATTTTTAAATATTTCTTTTTATTCATAATTTCTTCTAAATAACTTTTAAACACTAAATCTTCAACAACCCTATTTCTTATCTTCATGATTAATCTCCCTATTTTCTTTTCTGTATAACTATTAAAATACTAATATAAAATGAATGTTATGTCAAGGTTCTTTTTCTTGGTTCATTTCCTTCTATTTTTTTCATAGCTTCTAATAGTTGTGCCTTTTTTTCTTTACTTACTAAATTATTATTTTCGCTCATAATATAATTTATTATCCATTCATATCTATTAGAACCCATTAAATATAGTTTATTGATTATTTTTAAACACATATTTTCTTCTTTTATGGCTTCTATAACAATGTGTGAAAAATATTTTGGATCTACATTACTTAGCAAAATTATTAAATTAGATTCACTAATATTCTCTAATATTTTGTCAATTAATGGTAGTGTTTCTTCACAATTAGTTGTACATGCTAAAGTAAATAAAATTTCATTTACATTTTCATCCTTATATTGACTAATTAAAACAGCTTGATGCTCTTGCGATATTTTCTTCATTAAGTGATCTACAGTCAAAAAGTTATTTAAATCTATTATCTTTCGCACTAAAACAAGATCAGGTTCTTTTTCAAGACTTTCTTCTAATATTGCTAGTAAATATTGACTTTTTAAAACCTTATCAATCTCTATATTTATTACGATAGATTTTAATTCTGCTAATTGTTCTTCTGATGAAGCTAAGCATTGCGCTAAATAGTATATTTGTTTAGGCTTAGGTGTTGTTCTTAAATATTTTAGTAATATTATTCTTGTTTCTAATATAGTTTTATTCTGAAGTAAATTAAATAGAAAGTGAGGATTTTTATTTTTGATGATTCTATTTTCTATTTTCTTATCATAAAATCCCGGTAATGACAAAATATATATTGTGATTTCTGATAAAGGCTTCTCTGATAAATTCTGTTTAATCTTTTCTATCTCCCATAAATATTCTTTACTATTTTGAGATAAATATCTTGATAAACTATATAAAAAGATAGGATTTTCTAAAGCTCTTTGCAAATAATAAGATACATTATTTTGCACTATTCCATCTTTTTTACTTTCTGATATAAATATTAATAAAGCATTAAACAGAATTATCTCTTTTTCTTTCACAGCAAAATTTAATAATTCTTCTATCTCTTTATCATTTAAATATTTTATGATTTCATCATGCAATACAATTAATTTTTTTAAACATTCATAATCTCTTATTATGAATAAATATTTTATTTTCATTTTTAAAAACATAATATCCCCCATTTCTTCTAAAAAATAAAAAAGCCTTTTATAGCTTTTATTTGGCTTTAAAGGTATCTTTTGTATTATAGTAATACTGACATGCACTTATAATAGATAAAATGGTTGCAATAATAATTAGCGCATATCCAACATTAATACCAATTAATTCAAATGGCAAATTATAAAACATAGTTAAAGCCATTCCTATCATCATACACATTGTTTTAGCTTTTCCGGTAAATGATGCAGCAACAACTTTTCCTTTTTTACCACTAGCCATTTTGAATGAATCAACAAATATATCTCTGGTAATAATAATTACTGGTATTGCAATACTGATAAATCCATCGTAAGCAAGAATAATTAATAAACCATTTACTAATACTTTGTCAGCAATCGCATCCATTACTTTTCCAAAATCTGTTACAAGATTTCTACTTCGAGCAATATGCCCATCTAAAAAGTCAGTTAAGGCTGCTAAAACAAATAATATTCCAGCAATAATATATTTTAAATCTACTATAATTTTTCCTGCTACATTAAAAGTTGGAAAATTTATTCCTAGATTATACCAAGGAATGATTAGCATAATTAAAATAATAATGGCTGTTATAATTCTTCCGATTGTTAATTTATTTGGTAAATTCATAATACCCTCCTAAAACTTTACATATCCTATTTCACTAGTAACATGATTATCAATTGTGATTTGCTTTACACTCCAAACAATTGCTAATATAACTAATAAAAATATTACAACATAGATACCTACATAATAAGCATTATTATGCTTTCTAGGTTTTCTAGTGTAAGGACTAGATATTTTATCATTTTCTTCTTTGGCTTCCTTTTTGGCAATTTTTTCAATGGCTTTTACAGGTATTTTAGAGGTATATTCAAACATATATTCATTAAATTCATCAATTAATTTATCGCTATCTAAACCTAAATATTTAGCATAGCTACTAATATATTCTTTTAGGTCAAATATATCTTTAAAACAGCCTATTTTTCCTTCTTCAATATTTAGTAAAAAATTAGCATTGATATTTAAATCTTCACTTGCTTCTTCAATACTTACCCCTGATGCTTCTCGAGTTTCTTTTAACAAACTCCCTATACTATCCAAGGTTTTCTCACTCCTTCTTTTTAAAATAAAAAAATAATATTCATAAGCCATGTTCTGTTCCCTTTCGGGCGACAAATATTTATCTTCTAGTATAACTAGACCCTTACGCCATTTTTTTCTTTTGTAAGAGCTCTCCTACCATATTTTGGATTTCTCACTCGTGGGGTTTACCGCGTTCCATTTCCACTGTTTCCAGTTTGTACGTTACTATGGCACTTTACAAGATATTCCTTCATGAGCTTAGCTTTTAGAAGTTTCTCTCGCCGTTAGCTTTAAGCTACCTTAGGTTATTTTTTCCCTAAGCACGAACACTACAGCCATCACAGGTCTGTGTGAGCATGGACTTTCCTCTACATATTAAAAATTTATGCAGCATTTGTCCGAATATTATTTATTCATATTTTCCAAATACAACTTTTTCTAATTGACTAATTCTTCTTAGTAAATCAACATTACTAGTTCCACTATTATTAGATGATTCACTTGCGACTAATTGCTCTCTTAAAGAACGAATTTCAACTTTTAACTTACTATTGTCCTCTGTTAAATCTCTAATTTCCTTTTCATTCCTTTTGATAATGTTGATAAACTCTGTATAGTCTCTAATTACCATATCTAGGTATTTGTCTACTTCTTGAGGGCGATACCCTCTAGCATCAATCTTAAACTCCTTGTCTAATATTTCTTGAGGAGTTAAATAAATTTTATCACTATACACTTTATCACATCCTTAACACATTTTCATTATAATATTTTTTCGAGTATTTTGTCAATGTCTTTCCCTCATTTGTCAAATAATGTAAATATATTTTTATCAATATATTTATTTAAAGCTTTATAAAAGAATTGTAAAGAGAATGTATAGTACTTTAAAAGAAGAATATTTTGTTCTCCTAAATTCTTTGATTATTTTTATTTGAAAAATTAAACTTCATACGGTGTGGAAGATGTTCCATTTCCTGATTTTATAGTAGCATCAGCTTTCAAATTGATTACTGGACGTACGCCAAGTTCACTATCCGGCCAGATATTGCGGAGGCTGCCATTTGAACGCACATAGAACATGTGAGCAGTACTACTCTCAACATAAAATGGAGACATGGTCCAATAATCAGTATTATTATTTAGGTAGTAACTAGTATTGATTTCATCATATACTCCTCCGGCCATTGCTACTTCATCGGCTGTTATGAGTCCAATTGGATTTGTTAGCGCTTTATTGCCTTCACTGCTTCCACTTACTGTATATAAATCTAAACTATTACTACATTTTAAGGTTGGGATTTTATTATCATATAATCTTTCATATGCTTCATAGTAAATTTCACCATTTGGTTGGCTACTCCAATTAGAACTTACTCTGTCTCCACAAAATCCTCCTTCCGTATTAATTTGGTTTGCATAATTTAATAGTTCATTATGATACCAACCATCTAATACTTCTTTAATGGAACTATTGGTTGTATTTCCATGTTGTTTATTCATGGTATACATGTATCCTACATACTCACTTCGGTTATATCTTGAATTAAATGCTTGCGAGCTATTAATCATGGTACTATCTCCTGTTGCCTTAGCACTTGTTCCATTATAGATTAGTCTTATACTTCCATCTCCATTAATCCGGATTATTCTCCAATAAAATCCGGCAAATTTCACCCAATTATTAGTTACCGCTCCTCTAAAATAGTAACTATCTCCCCAGTCATCTTGGGCTTTATATAATCCCTCATCTGTTGTCGCCACTTTTGAAAAATTTGGTGTCCCGCTATTAACTTTATTATTTGCTAATATTGTATCCTTTAACGTTGGTTCTTTATCAAAATATAAATAACATTTTGTTCCTTTCACAGTCATAGGAGTAATGGTTAAATTTTTAGTGTTCATATCATAAATGATCGTCATATTTTGTTTTTCATCATCTATTTTACAATAACTCTTCTCTTCATTAAAGGTATATCCTGAATCTGGTATTTGATTTACCTTTATGTAATCACTACCTTCTTCAAGATAAACACCGATTAAATTTAAATCCGATACTTCATAGTTAATCGTACCGTTTACTAAAGGTATACTTTGTATTATTCGATATTTTGCTCTTGTAAATGTAAAAATACAGACACTAATTATTCCTGTTACTAATACCCCCATTATAATATTTCTTTTTAAATGGCTTTTCTTTAAAGTTTGAAATTCCATAATTTTTCCTCTTTTCTCATGAATAGTAACATATCTTTAGATAAATTACATGTGATTCGACAAAGGTTGTCAAAAGTTCTTGTGTATTATAAATTGCATTATTTTATGTTATATTTCTAATATACATTATTATTGAGGATTAGTCAATTATAATGTTATTGTTATACATATTTTATTTTACTAAAAAAAGAAAGGTTTACTAATTATATTGACTTAATAAAAAAAACAATATTATTTAATGAAAAATATTGATTTTATTAATAAAAGTGAACAATTTGGCAATTTGACTTTCCTCTCTTTTTTCTGTATAGTGGTACCAAAAAATATAGAGGAAATTATATGGGACATTCTCTTTAAAGGAACTCTTGTCAGTGAAAGTAATAGAGAATTATTAGAATACTTATTAGAATAACTATTAAAATTTCCAAACATTATTTAAAAAGAAAATTACTTAATATTATTTAAGAACTAAACATGATATAAATAAAAAAATATTCAAAAACAAATTTTATTTTATTATTGTAAAAATTGACAAAAAAAAGAAAAAAATTAAAAATTACAATTAATTCTGTTTTTTTATTCAAAAGTTCTAATTATATAGTATAATAAAATTGGTTAATCTAAAATCTGTAGACTTTTTTGTCTCCGCGTAACTTTAACGGCAGTAATGCTAACGTGTTCGCTGTGAATTCGAATGGCAACCTCAACAACTGGAACGTGAATAACACAACGCCAGGTGTGCGCCCAATATCCTTTTAAACTTAATATTTGGCTAAGGCTAAATAAAAAAGCATTAGGATACAAGATTAATCATTGGATAAACCTAAACATTTAATATTGATGTTTTAAATCTTGCATTTAAAACTATCACAATATAGGGCATTGCCCTTTTTTCTTTACATTAAATCATTCTATTTCTTTCCTTATTTAATGAAATAGTTTATAATTAAAGTGGTGATAATATGAATAAGAAAGGATTTACATTAATAGAGCTTTTAGCAACAATTGCAATTATGACAGTTTTAGCAACCGTTTTAACTATGAATGTTCTAAATATTTTTGATAACAAAAAGAAAATAGCCGAAGAAAATAAAAATAATATTATCATCACTGCAGCTAAGGTATATTTAGAATTAAACGAAAATAAAAGCCTTAAAGAAACATGTAAAACAAGTGGATGCAATATATCAACAAATACTCTAATAAAAAATGGATTATTAAACGAAGAAGATGTGGATAATAATAAAGTTATAAACATTTATTATGAAAATAAAGAACAAAAATATAAAATAAGTTAAGGAGGAAGTATGGCAAAATTATGGTATCGATATAGTGCAATGAATGCAGGAAAGTCAACAATGGCTATGCAAGTAGCTCATAACTATGAAGAATTAGGAGGAAAAGTTTTAGTTTGGAAACCCATGATAGATACAAAAGGAGAAAATACAATTGTAAGTAGAATCGGAATTACAAGAAAAGTAGATAGACTTTTAAGTGAAGAAGAATCACCAATCAATATAATAAAAATTAAACTAAATGAAAAAGAACATATAGATGCTATTATAATTGATGAAGCTCAATTTTTAACAGAAGAACAAGTAAACGAATTATTTTATATTAGTAAAAAATTTAATATAACCATATTATGTTATGGCTTGCGTTGTGATTTTCAAATGAAGCCCTTTCCAGGGTCTGCAAGACTCCTAGCTATTGCAGACTCTATTGAAGAGCTAAAAACTATGTGTAAATGCAAAAAAAGAAAAGCAACTCAAAATTTAAGATTCATTAATGGCTTACCAACTTTTGAAGGAGACCAAGTCGCTATTGATGGAGAAGATCAAATTACTTATGAATCAGTATGTGGCGAGTGCTATATTAATTATTATTTAGAATGGAAGAAAAATAAAGAAGAAACTCTAAAAAGAGAAAGGAAAAGAAAATGAAAGAACAAATATTAGAAAGTTTAAAAAATATCCATGAAGCAAAAGCATTAATTGAAATTAACGACTTATTAAAACTAACAACCGTAGAAGAATATCAAGAACTACAAAAAAATATAGAAGAATTAGTAAATGAATATCAAGTTTTCAAAACTAAAAAAGACAAATATCTATTAATGAAAAACTGTCCCGGATTAAAAATTGGAAAATTATCAGTAAATAAAAAAGGATTTGGATTTCTCCTTCTTGAAAAAGAAGATGATATCTATATTGGAAAAAATGATATGAATGGAGCAATCAACAACGATATTGTCTTAGTGGAAGTAACAGAAAAAGGACTAGAGCCAGCCGGAAAAGTATTAAAAATAATAAAAAGAGAATTAGAAAATATTGTTGGAGAAGTAAAAGTAATTGGTAAAAAAAAGATACTAGAACCAGATGATGATAAAGTAAATTTAAAAATTTATTTAACACCGGAAACAAGCAAAAACTGTGTAGAAGGTCATAAAGTTTTAGCAAGATTATCAAAAAAAATTGATAATAAAACTTACACAGCTGATTGTCTTAAAATACTAGGACACAAAGATGATGCCGGAATAGATATTTTAAGTATTGCCTATAAATACGGAATATATGAAGAATTCAGTCATGATACAGAAAAAGAACTAAATAATATACCAGAAGAAGTAGATGAAAAAGAATTAATAGATAGAACAGATTTAACAAGCAAAATGATATTTACAATTGATGGAGCCGATACTAAAGATATAGATGATGCTATAAGCTTAGAAGTAAAAGATAATATCTATACTCTAGGAGTTCATATCGCCGATGTTTCCCACTATGTAAAAGAAAACACAGCCTTAGGTGATGATGCCTATGAAAGAGGAACATCTTCCTATCTTGCTGATACTGTAATACCCATGATACCACATAAATTATCCAATGGCATATGTTCCCTAAATGAAGGTGTTATAAGATTAACTATAAGTTGTGTTATGGATATTAACAAAAACGGGGATGTTATTAGTTATGATATCTTCCCAAGTTATATCAAGTCTAATAAAAAAATGACCTATGATAATGTAAATGAAATTTTAGAAAATGATCGTATTCCCGAAGGATATGAACCTTATGCTGATACTTTAAAACAAATGCATGAATTAGCCCAAATATTAAGAAAGAAAAAAGTAAATCGTGGATATATTGAATTTGATATTCCTGAAGCTAAAATAGTTCAAGATGAAAATGGAAAAGCCATAGGTATTAAAAAAAGAGAACAAAGATCGGGTGAGAGTTTAATTGAAGATTTTATGATTGCCGCAAATGAAACAGTTGCAACTCATATAAGTAATATGGAATTACCATTTATCTATCGTGTTCATGACCTACCAAACTCTGAAAAAATAGAAGACTTTCTAAATTTAGTAAAAGCATTAGGATATCACATTAAAACCAACATTAAAGAAATAACTCCTAAAACCATGCAAAAACTATTAGAAGAATTAAAAGATAAACCAGAATTTCCAATTTTATCTAGTCTTTTATTAAGAAGTATGAAAAAAGCTGAATACTCTAAAACCAATATTGGACACTTTGGATTAGCTAGTACTAATTATACACACTTTACTTCTCCAATCAGAAGATTTCCTGATTTAACTGTTCATAGACTATTAAAAAAATATTTAATTGAAAAAGATTTTAGTATGTCAACCATAAACTTTTTAGAGCATTCTTTAGTAGAAATTGCTGAGCACTCTAGTGAAAGAGAAGTAGCAGCAACGAATGCTGAAAGAGATGTAAATGATATGAAGATGGCTGAATATATGGAAAGTCATATAGGAGAAATTTATGAAGGAATTATTAGTAGTGTTACAAGTTTTGGTTTCTTTGTAGAATTACCAAATTTAGTTGAAGGCTTAGTTCATATCAGTAATATTCCTGGAGATTATTATGAATATGTACCAGAATTATTATCACTAATAGGTAAAAGTACTAAAAAAACATATCGTATAGGAGATAAAATAAAAATAAAAGTTGCAAATGCTTCCAAAGAAACAGCCCAAATTGATTTTGACATAGAAGGTGAAAAAAATGATCGAAATAAAAAACAAAAAAGCCTACTTTGATTATACAATCTTAGAAGAAATAGAAGCAGGAATATCATTAGTAGGAACTGAAATAAAATCAGTAAGAAAAGGCAGTGTAGATTTAAAAGACTCGTTTATTACAATTAAAAATAATGAAGCATTCGTATTAAATATGTACATAGCCAAATATGAAGAAGGAAATATATTTAATCATGATGAACGTAGAACTAGAAAATTATTATTACATAAAAAAGAAATAAAAAAACTAAAAGAGAAAGTAAAAATAGAAGGACTTACTTTAATTCCCTTAAAATTATATTTTAAAAAAAACTATGTTAAAGTTTTAGTAGGAATATGTAAAGGTAAAAAACTATACGATAAACGAGCATCTATTAAAGAAAGAGATTTAAAAAGAGAAACTAGATATTACAGTTAGTTTCTCTTTTTTATCTAAAATATTCAATAAACAAAATAATGGAATTAATAACTAAAATAACACCAATAATTACTAATACAGCATTAGAAAAAAATATACTATAAATACCAAGAGCAATTAACACGATATTACTAATAGTTGAAAAATTTTTATAGTTATTAAAACTAATTGAAGTAAGCAACCTACTAATACCCATAAATATAAAGAAAAAACCTAAAACATAACGAATACTAGCTTCTAATACTCCACTGAGAATAATAAGTAACACGCCAATAATAACAGAAGCAATCGCAATGGTTAAATTAATATTTTTATATTGAACAACGTCTTTATTTTGATAATATAAAACAAAAGATTTAATACCATAAATGATAACAATAATACCCAGTACATAAAATAATAATTCTACTACTTCATTACTTTTAAATATTAAAAGTATTCCTAAAACTAAATAAATAATTGGATTAAGTAAACTCCTAGCTTCTTTCATCTCTTTCTTTGGTTTAATAACTTCTGCTTTCATATTCCACCTCTAATATATTATATAATGTTTAAAATATTTAAGCAAGAAAAATTAAATTTCATACGGTGTTGAAGAGCTACCATTTCCTGATTTTATTGCTACATTACTTGCTATATTGATAACCGGACGAACACCAATCGCAAAACTCACGCTCCAATAATTGAGAGTGCCATTCGAATACACACGGAACACGCTAGCATCACTACCGTCAGAACCAAGCGGAGATATAGTCCAATAGTTTACATTATTATATAGGTAATAATTACTATTTTCACTACTCCGTGATCCCCCAGCCATTACTACTTCATCGGCTGTAATGAGTCCCATTGGATTAGCTAATTTCTTATTTCCTTTACTACTTGATGAACTCGTATACAAATCATTACTATTACTACATTTTAAACTTGGACTTTTATTTGTATATAATCTTCTATATCCTGCATAGTAGATGGCACTACTAGGCTGACTACTCCATGAGTATCCACTTGACATTTCTCGATCCCCACAGAAGCCCGCTTCTGTACTTATTTTATCCGCATAACTTGCTAAATTACTACTATACCAATTATCTATTATTGTTTTAATTGGACTATTTGTTGTAT